>Ga0256409_1000342_pt1 | contig 34668 bp, 29 predicted proteins | sample PhySR1_FD_185981 | JGI IMG/M metagenome (GOLD analysis project Ga0256409, IMG submission 185981) | Leaf surface microbial communities from sunflower plants in UC Gill Tract Community Farm, Albany, California, United States - DLSL S.R1 | ecosystem: Host-associated > Plants > Phyllosphere >...
TCGGTGATGCAGCACGACTGGCGACGCCCGAACATAACGCGGTATTATGAGAGGAATAAGCGAGAAAACCTGGCAGATCATTGCCAGACACCACCGAGTGGAAAAAAGCTAAAAATCACGTGCAGGTCAATAACCTGTCCCTTAAGCGCCTGCATGAATTAATAAAATTACTGTGAAAAATGAACTGGATCAGCCACGGACTCGCTGAACACATCAGAATACTTACTGATATCTGTCAGCGATTTCATACGCTTGCTTATCCGGACTGATACAGCTTCCAGCCGGTAATGCGTTCAGCCACTGGGTCAGCTGTCCCCTTTCCCTATGCTCGTCTGAACGAGCCTCGTTGCCAGGAAGATTGAGGATCACAGGAATAAATCTGAATGTTTGTTGCTACAGTAAATCGGGTATGCCCGATCATGAATGCAGTGCGGAGGTTAACCACGTCCTCTTCAGATCAACCTCTCATCGCACGCAAAATTCTGTCGCCAGGGATTGTAGCAACCCGTTCACTCTCATTTTGTGTCGAACGGGTAAGTGAGCAGGCTGACTGCGCCTGCTATTTCGTTTTGCAGGATGCAGTCAGGTTCTTCATCTAACAACAGACATAGTTGGGCAATGACTTTTGCACGGGTGATTGGCTCGCCATCATAAAAAAGAGCCTCCACCGCTTTACCAATGTGAACATGCAGTGCATTAACGGCGTTATCGTCACACATTTATCACCTCCGATGACATAAACCCAGAAAGGGGACCACCGAATGCCAGAAACGACGTCGGTCGGCCCCTTAGGATGCAGGACAACGATGGTCAGAAGGTTTCCCAGTTTGCTTTCGACGCCATCAGAGATACTGACGGTTGTGCGTTGCGCCTGGTAGTCTGCGCTCTGGGTGTAAACGTCCCGGAAGACGGCACACGGAAAACGGCAACGGTTTTTTCAAGCTCAAGCGCCTGTTCTTCCAGACTGCTGGCCGCAGCAGAAGACTCCTCAACCAGCGCAGCGTTCTGCTGGGTTGTGCTATCCATTTCCGTCATGGCCTGTGCAATCTGGGTAATGCCGCGATTCTGTTCGTCTGATGCAGCGGCAATTTCACCCATGATGTCCCTTACCTGCGTCACGGACCTGACGATACCCTCCATTGTCACGCCGGCGCGGTTTACCAGCTCAGTACCGTTACTCACTCTGTCCAGTGATTCCCGAATCAGCACTTCTATCTCTTTTGCGGCCAGTGAACTGCGCTGTGCAAGATTGCGCACTTCGCCTGCCACAACGGCAAAGCCCCGGCCCTGCTCACCTGCGCGCGCGGCCTCTACTGCCGCATTCAACGCCAGAATATTCGTCTGGAAAGCGATACCGTTAATAACGGTGATGATTTCGCCGATTTTGCCTGAGCTCTGACTTATTCCGCCCATTGTGGTTATCACCTCACTGATGATTTCCCCGCCGCAGCTGGCATTATGCGACGCATCCGTGGCCAGCTGACTGGCGTGATGGGCGTTCTCCGCATTCAGCTTAACGGTGGAGGTTAATTCCTCCATGCTGGCAGCCGTCTCAACCACGGCAGCCGACTGCTGTTCTGTGCGTGATGAGAGGTCGGTATTTCCTGCTGCAATCTCAGACGAGGCGCGGGCGACGTTATTCACCCCATCCCGGACCCGGGAGATGATGTTACGCAGGCTCTGGTTCATGGCACCCATGGCAGTCATCAGTTCGCCAAGCTCATCAGTACGGGAACTGGTTATTTCGGCGGTCAGGTCACCTTCAGCGATACGCTGTGCCGAAGTAAGCGTCTCTCTCAGCGGAACGGTGATGCTGCGGGTCATTCTCCAGGCGATCAAGAGACTGAGAGTGATACAGACAAGGGTGGCAAAACCAATCTGCCACAGTGCGGTATGCATGTATTTCTGAGCCTGTTCAGACTGAAAGAACGCGAGGTCAGTGATTGACTGATTCAGTTTTCCCGCCGCTGCGGTCATTTCATCTGAGGCGCGTTTTTCGACCTGCACTGACTGGAGATAATTATTTAACAGCGTGGTGCCTGAGGTGGTTTTTTGCGCCACATCGGCCAGAAGCGCACCGAGTGAGGTGTCAGCGAGACCACTAAGCTGACTGACGAGTGGTGAAAAACCGTCTTTGATTTCGTTAAACTTATTCAGTGTGGAAGCATCTGGCCCATGCATGAACGCCTGAACATAAAATGCAGCCTGTTCAGTTTTGAGGCTGAGAGCCAGCAGGGGTGCAGTAAGGTCTGCCGGGACATAAGCCTGTCGGGCAGCCAGTTTTTCCGCCACTGACGTCAGTCCGAGAGCCTGAATATCATTCAGAGAAAGGGCTGCACTGTGGTTGCTTGCGAGAAAGTGCTGACGCTTTTCCTGATACTGAGCCAGAGCAGTATTGAGCGCAGAAAGCTTTTCACGACCGCCTGTTGACCAGGAATATTTCTCAAGATTTTTGTACAAAGCAGACAACTGATTCATCGCCTCACCGTTGAGTTCGATGAATTTAGTGTCGCGGGTGTACTGAAATAGCGTGCGGTTCAGCCTCGCTTTCGCCAGTGCATCAACCATTTGTACCGTGACGTCGCGCTTTTCCGAGTTATCCTGGATTTTTAAAAAACAGAGGGCAGCAAGGACTGATATAGCCAGTGACGCCAGTATAACCAGCAAAAACCCCAGAGTAAGTTTCCTGCCTATATTGAATTTTGACACTTTTTTTATAATATTCATTTTAATAATCCTGGTGTTGAAAAGTACCTGAGACTGACATTTCCTCAGGGTTACGTTACATATCGGCATAGCGACGATATTTATTAGAGCCACTTTCATCACCCGCCCTTAAATAATGATATTTATTGATGCAGATCACCTCCCTTAATATTTGTATCTGGCCGTGTAAATTAAGACCCTGATAATTCACCAGGTTATCATTCAGACTCTAACCTGAAAGGCTCTGCTGAAAAAAAGCGATAATCTATTCCGCAGGCTTCTGATTTTATTCTACAAATTAAAAGACATGAGACGGAATAGCATGTTAACTGAATAAATAGAGAGAAATAACCTTCAGATCTTAAGGTTTTATTAAGCTTTGTGTTTTTACCTGGAAAGGTATTACCGGAAGGACAGGGGAAAAAGGGCATTTCAGCCTTCTTGTTTTCCAGAATAAGAATACGAGGTCAACGCGTTACTGAATTTTGTAAGCAGCCGATTATGCAAATGAAAAATCATTAACAGGCCTGCTTTTTCATTCAGTCCGGAACCTGCGGAAGGATCTTTTTTCCAGCACGTGCATCAGGGCTAGCGGCACATCCGGTTTAGCGGCTGCCCATCAGCTTTTCAACTTCTTCGGGTTTGTCATGCACACCAAAGCGGTCAACGAGAGTGCGGATCGCCCCGTTCATGCCTCTGACGTCCACGTCGGCACCTTTGCGGCGGAACTTAATCACGATGCGGTTCAGCACGCTGACCGACGTGATGTCCCAGAAATGGGCGAGCGACACGTCGATGACCACGCGATCCAGCGCCTCGTGGAAATCGAAGTGATGGATAAACCGGTCAGCCGAGGCAAAGAAGACCTGCCCGGTTACGGTATAGGTGCGTGTCTCGCCCTTCAGCACCGAGGAGACCGCCATAAAGCAGGCCACTTTGGTGGCAAAGTTCAGCGACGCAATCAGCACGCCGGTCAGTACCCAAACGCCAGATTGTGGGTGGCCACCACCACGGCAACGGTCGCTACGCTGCGCTGGATGACTTTTTTCGGCAACAGCGCAATCTGGCTGATTGTGCAGCAGGGTGCCACTGACCTGCCGCAGACGATCGTGAGCGATCAGACGCTGGCACTGTTCAACTTCCCTGAGCACTTCCCCTTCAGCTCGCTGCTCTCCTTTATTGCCATGGCGATGGTGGCCGTGCTCTTTGTCACCTCTGCGGACTCAGGCGCCAGGGTGGTCGATACGCTGGCATCGGGCGGCACCGACAAGCCCCCCTGTCGGTATGGCCTGTTTAAGGCTTTACGCGTTGACGCCTGTTTGCAACAGTAAACGCCGTTCCGCACCTCAAAACCCGCTATTCAGCTATTTCCCTTGCTGACTTTTCACCCCCGCTATCCGTCAGTGACGCCCTCACCTGTGGCAGGCTTTCCGGGTAATTCTGCTGAATAAACTCAATCATCTTTTCCCGGACGTAACAGCGCAGATCAAAAGCGATTGGCGAGTTCTGGGCAGTCATCAGCATCCTGATGGTCATGGTTTTTTCGGTGGTATCCGTCACCTGAAGTACAGACGTTTCCCCATCCCAGAGTTTGGTTTCACTCAGGACTTTTTCAAACTGCCTGCGCAGCGGCTCCAGCGGCATGGAGTAATCCACGTAGAGAAATACCGATCCTAAAATCTGGGCATTATTACGCGTCCAGTTCTGAAACGGATTCTCAGTGAAGTAAGTAATTGGCAGCACCAGACGGCGCAAATCCCAGATGCGCACCACCACATAGGTCAGGTTGATCTCCTCAATCCAGCCCCACTCTTTTTCCACCACCACCGCGTCATCAATTTTGATAGGCTGGGTAAAGGCGATCTGAATACCGGCAAACAGATTAACCAGCGACTTCTGTAAGGCGAAACCAATAATGATACCGGCAACACCTGCACCGGCCAGAATAGTGGTGCCGAATTTACGGACGCCAGGAAAGCTCAGCAGTATCAGTGAAATGCAGAACAGTACCAGGATGACAATAACCACTTTTTTGACATAGATAATCTGCGTACGAATTTTTCGTGCACGAAGATTATTCGAAATATTAATGTCATAGCGGATATAGAGCATATCCTGCGCCACATTGGTCAGCCGTATCAGGACCGAGCAGAATGACATAATAATAAAGACGTTGATGATGTTAGTGATTAACTCAAGCGACTCAGGGTGAAAGTTAATGTAGTTAATCCCGACATTGATCATTAATAGCGGTACGAAAAAGAACATGGACCCGCTAAGGTGCTTCTCAAGGGATTTGAACAGCTTTCTGTCGCGACTCTGCCAGTAGCGGATAAAGGCCAGCAGGATAAGCCGGGCCAGGAAGCCCACGATAAACGAAAGCGAGACGAGTAATACAACAGGCACCCATGACGGGAAACCAGATAACTCACCGAATAACAATGGCATTATTTTCCCTTATAGTCAGCTGGCAACCTCAGGCTGTCAGCGAAGTGACAAACTCAGTAACCGTTGTCTGCACGGCTATCCGTTCGTAACACATTTAGCGCCCATGAGTATGAACCATCGCAGCGAAGTTGGCAGGAAATGCGCGATGATACGGCAGATTTACCTCAATGGCCCAAGCGAGCGGTCGGACTATCCCGTCCGGCGTAGCGGAAAATTCAGTAGCAAGTATTGAATCGATGATGAAGCTGGGTCAGCCCATGGGCCTGGTGGTCACAGCAGAAGGCGTGGAAACACAGGGCCAGATGTCTGCACTGGCGGATGCAGGCTGTAATCAGCTCCAGGGCTATCTGTTCAGTCAGGCGGTGCCCGACCTGAGACGCTGATGAAGAGAGCTGCGCCAGACAGTCGGTATCATCGCCTGACGGGATAGCCTGAGCAATTTGTACGCTCAGGTTATCCGCCAGAAAGACTAACTGCCCAGGCTATCCAGCAGTGCGGCAGAGGTGGCAACCGCGCCAAAGATGCCGCCCTGCATATGGATCATACTCAGCGCCGCCTCATGATGACGCCGCTCCGTTGCGGCACAGCAATCAGATAACACCAGACACTCGAAACCGCGATCGTTGGCTTCACGTAGCGTGGTATGAACGCAGACATCGGTGGTTATACCGGTGAGAATCAGATTACGTATGCCACGACTGCGCAGTATCAGCTCCAGATCGGTGGCGTAAAATGACCCCTTACCTGGCTTATCAATCACAACCTCATCCGGCAACGGGGCCAGCTCCGGAATAATCTCCCAGCCTGGCTCGCCGCGCACCAGAATGCGGCCGCACGGTCCGACATCGCCAATGCCGGCATTCATCCGTCTCGAACGCCACCGTTTATTGGCGGGCAAATCGCTGAGGTCGGGCCGATGCCCTTCACGGGTATGGATAATCGGAAACTGCCGGGCGCGCATCGCGGCCAGCACCTGCTGCAACGGGGCGATGGGTGCGCGGGTCAGGCTGACGTCATAGCCCATGCTATCGACATAGCCGCCGACGCCACAGAAGTCGGTCTGCATATCAATCACAATTAACGCCGTGTCAGCCGGGGTGAAACTGCCGTCAAACGGCCAGGCGTAAGGGGTTGAATTAACGCTGTAATCGGGCATTGCTGTTCTCCATTACCGGGCGCGGCATGCGCATTTTGCTGATCACGCTGTAGCTGATGGCGGCGGTCACCAGACCAATCACTGCTTCACCGAACTGCGGGAAAGCCACATGAGCGATTACCGCACACAGGCTACCTATTGCCCAGGCGGCAAACGCTGTACCACGGAATCGCTGAGCCGGACGCTGCTCACTGATGCGCGCCATAAAGATCAAATCCACAATCATCACGGCACCAAATGGTGGCACCACGATCCCGAGCAGGCTGAGCCACTCCAGGAAGTAAGACCAGACGCCCGCCAGTGCCAGCGCGCCACCAATGGCGCCGAGGATCAGCGTCCACAGACGCATTTTGCTGCTGAACAGATGACTGAAGCCCACTGCGCCGTTGTAGAGGCAGTGTGTGCAGACCGATCCCAGATTAATAAAGACAAACAGGCAGGCCACCACCGACAGGATGGCACTGTGCCCCATCAGCATCGGCAGGAAGTTACCGCCATTAGTCAGCGGATCCACCGCCGCGCCTGCGGCTACAATTACCACGCCGAACAGATACGAGATGACGTTCGCAACCGGAAAAGCGGAGAAGGCAGCGATGACCGCTGAGCGTCCATTCTTCGACCAGCGGGTAAAGTCAGCGGTCATGGTGCCGGAGTCGGCAAACCCGGCCACCACCATGGTGACGGCGGTGCCCATGCTCATTGCGCCGGCGGCGCTGGCGCTGCCTTTCCACTGCGTCACCACGGAGAAGTCATGCTGTTTGCTGATCAGCCACAGTGCCACCATTCCCAGCACCACAAACAGCGGCGCGGCGATCATCCCCAGCACGGACAGCGCCCGCACGCCCAGGAACGTGATGCCGGTGTAGAGGATCATGGCAAAGGCCGTGACCGCCAGCGCATTCCAGCCGAAGGTCTGATTAATCACCGTGCCGGTAAGGCCGGTCTGGAAGGCATACCAGCCGATCACCACCGTCGAGAGAAAACCCGAGACCAGGATGTAGCCTTTGCTGCCAAAGGTGCGTCTGGCCTGTAAAGCAAAGTTCATCCCGCTGTTACCGGCGTACCAGCTCAGCGCGCCGACATAGGCGAACAGCACCAGGTTGCCCAGCAGAATGGCGATCAGCGCGGGCCAGAAGCCCAGATGCCAGGTAATGATGCCGCCAAACAGCGCATTGGTGAGGATCATCGGGAATCCAAACCAGACCGCTGAAACAGAGCGGGTTGAATGACGATGCGTCAGCGGCACCGGCTCATGTTCAAATTCCTGCTCCAGCGCAGGTGTGTCAGACGTTTTCATTGGGCGATTCCGGGTTGAAGGTGATTCCACGGCTGAATGCGCTCGAAAGCGGCACTGGCAGCCAGCACTAAAGCATCATCAAGATGACGACCAACAATCTGCATACCGACCGGCAGGCCGCTGGCGGTGAAACCGGCAGGCACTGACGCGGCGGGCTGGCCGGTGAAATTGAACGGGAAGCAGAATGAGAGCCAGTGATCGTTGCGAACCATGCGACTATCAATGATCTCCGGTCCCTGCATTCCCAGCGGAAACGGCGGCACGGCCAGCGTCGGCGTGATCAACAGATCAAAGCGCTGCATAAAGCGCCACAGGCTATTGCTGACCGCTTTGCGGGTGGCGATGGCATCGGTAAAGTTCTCTGCCCGCCAGTCGCGCTGTAACATAGCGACCAGATGCGGTGACATCGTGCTGCCCTGCTCTACCATCATCTGGCGCATGCCGGTGAGATCACTTTCCATCGCCACCAGTGCGCCAAAAGCGGCTGACGGATCCGGGAAGCCAGGATCGGCCAGCTCCAGTTCCGCACCGATTTCAGCAGCAAATCGCCTTACCGCCGCGCTGACAACAGCGCGGACTTCCGGGTCAACGGCCACATAGCCAAAATCTGCGCTGAATGCGATACGCAACTTGCCAGGCAGATGTTCTGGTGCACCCAGCCAGTCAACGTCGCTGCAGGGGATCGAGTGGCGGTCCCGCATATCCGGTCCTGCCATCAGTGACATCATCAGGGCGGCATCGCGCACGCTGCGCGTCATCGGCCCGATATGCTCCAGCGACTCCCAACTCGACACGCCGGGATAGCGTTCATCACGACAGCCGGGCCATAACGGCACCCGCCCCATCGACGCCTTGAAGCCAAAAATGCCGCAGTGCGCCGCCGGAATACGCACTGACCCGCCGCCATCGCTGCCCAGTGCAATCGGGCAAAGGCGTGCCGCCACCGCCGCCCCGGAACCCGCGCTGGAACCGCCCGGCGTCATCGCCAGATTCCAGGGATTACGTGGCGACGGAAAAAGCGGATTGTGCCCGACGCCGCTGTAGCCGAACTCCGGCGCGGTGGTTTTACCCAGCAGAATGGCGTCGGCGGCCAGTAGCCGTTCCACCGTGATGTCGTCATCTTCCGGTACGAACTCTTTGTATGCTGCTGAACCGGAGGTAGTGCGGACGTTTGCGGTGCAGATGAGATCTTTTACCGCCAGCGGCACGCCTGCCAGCGCGCCCAGTGTTTCTCCCCGCGCACGTCGGTCATCTATGGCTTTAGCCTGTGCCATCGCAAGCTCGGGTGTCGGGGTGCAAAAGGCCTGCACCGTCGGTTCACGCTGTTCCATCCTCGCCAGCGCCGCAGCGGTCAGTTCGCAGGCTGATACTTCCCCGTTGCGGATCAGAGCGGCCATCGTGGTGGCATCGTCGTCTAAAAAGGAGTCAAACATGGGTTACCTCGCCAAAAGTGTACCCATGAGCTAGTGCATGAAGCGTGCCAGATAGCCGCGAACTCAAGGGGCTGGGTCAGGGATGCGAGGTGGAATACGGGCTGGGATACAAGATCGAATTCTTATGGTGTCAGAAGCGGGTCGCTGTTTATTTTTTCAGCACAGTGATGGCGCAGGGCTGCGCAATAAGGGTGCGTGCCAGGTGAATGGTTTGTGGGCTGGCTTACAGAACGGTGTTGTTAATGCGCAACAGCGGCTGAAATGCTGGAATGAATAACCTCACTTTTACCATGGATGTTTGACGGTGCTGAGCAGGAACTGAAAAATCGAGTTTCAGGGATTCATATGTTACGGCAGGGATGAGAAGTGCGTATTGAAGAAGATATTTATCTCGAAAACTACGAAATCAGACGAAAAAGATTTATTTATGACCGCCAGATTTATCACAGCTACGTTTTTGTTGGCGGCAGCGAAACTTACACTGTCATCGTTGGCGACCGGATAGATGAACAGACCTTTACCCGCATCGGATATCGGATGCCACCCGGTATCTCCTTTCCTGTTAACGGCTGGCTGAGGTCTGTTTTGACGTGTGCGATGGTCTGGAGTGCATGAGCGATTTTCGCCACATCAGCATTCCCGGATTAGGTAGTGCAGTCGTTTTAAAAAGTGTAGTACTTGCGTTAATGGCACACCATGAAAGCTTCTCTATCGGCGGTTTTGTTTTCCAGCCTGCGTCTGGCGAGATCGTTGAACGCAATCGTCCGACTCCTCTGGAAGAGATCTACGACGCCATGCTTGGGTTAAAAAATGAACTACGCTACAATCGCCGAACAGGGTTGCCGAAGAAAGCGCCGCAACCTTTAATCCCGGACTGTTTCCAGGCTTATAAAGTAGTGACTACAGGGAGAGCTTGCTATGTCGTTTTATGATACACACGATGAAACAACCCCTTTAGCTCCGGTTGAAACCCGATATAAAGAGTTAAGGGCACTTTTGATTGCAGAGTGGCTGGCCCGGCCCGATCTGCCCGCCATTAAAGCTCAGTTAGCTCAGGCGAGAAAACGTTCGTCATCTGCCCTGTTGCGCCGCAAGCTGAAAGAACTGAATGCGCGCGACATGCAGGAAGCAAAGATTCCCGATTAGCACTCAAAGGCCCGATAAACGGGCCTTTCGTATTTTAATAGCTTCTGGTTCACCCGCAGGCGGCTTCCCGCCACCCACAATTCACCTCTATTCCGGAAAATCCGTCTCCACCGACGTCTGTTTCCACGCGTCTATCTCAGCCAGCCGCTCTTTGAGCTTACCTGTCACGGCGTCATGGCCCCAGGCACCCATCACCAGATGACGTGGCGGGTTTTCATGCTCGGTAATAGCAATCATCGCCGCGGCGGCCCGCGCCGGATCGCCCTTCTGAGTACCGCTGTATTCGGATGTCGCTTTCATTCGCGCGGCGGCGGTCTCCGCATAGTCTGGCAGCGTGCTTGGCGTCTGATGCAGTGAGCGTCCGGCCCAGTCGGTGCGGAACGGACCTGGCTCAACACAGGTCACGTGAATGCCCAGCGGACCGGCTTCAAGCGCCAGCGAATCGGACCAGCCTTCCACCGCATGTTTGCTGGCAGAGTAGTAGCCTGAGCTGGCAAAACCGATTAAGCCTGCCACTGAGGTAATGTTGATCACGTGGCCGCTACGCGCCTTTCTCATTGCGGGCAGCACGGCGCGGGTCAGGGCAAACAGACCGAAGACGTTGGCATCAAACTGCGCGCGGATTTCGCTTTCCACACCCTCTTCCACCGAGCTCTGATAACCGTAACCGGCGTTGTTTACCAGCACATCAATGGTGCCGAACGTGTCCAGGGCCGCACTGACGGCCTGGTCAATACTCAACTGCTGCGTCACATCGAGCGCTACCGCCAGTGCGTTGTCGTGTCCCTCAACCAGATCGGCAATGGACGCGGTATCACGCGCCGTCACAACCACCTTAAAGCCACGCGCGATGGTCTGCTGCGCCAGTTCACGACCAAAACCGGTCGAACATCCCGAGATTAACCAGACAGGGCTGGAATGAGCAGTCATAACAAGACTCCCGTTGAGAATGATGAAGGGGTTTAAGACCCGGACGCGAGGGCATCCGGGAATAAAGGTTAGTGAGACGCGACCGCCCCACTTAGCCCTTAATGCTTTTTATGAAACAGCTGGCTGGCGGTGTCGCTGATGATTTGCGCTGCGCCGCGATCGCCCTTCACCATCGACGCCATAAAGGCTTTCGCCTGCTTAAAGGTGATGTGTGGCGGTAATGGCGCGACTTCCGGATCGGTTTTCACCTCCAGTAATACCGGGCGATCGGCGCTGAGCGCACGCTGCCAGGCACCTGCCAGATCGTCAGGGTTGTCGACAAAAATACCGACCATTCCCAGCGACTGCGCAAACTCAGCGTACTTCACATCCGGCAGCTGTTGTGACGCGTCGAAGCGAGGGTTACCCTCCATCACGCGCTGCTCCCAGGTGACCTGATTCAGATCCTGATTGTTGAACACGCAGACAATCAGGCGCGGATCGGCCCACTGCTGCCAGTATTTCTGAATAGTGATCAGCTCGGCCATGTTGTTCATCTGCATCGCACCGTCTCCCACCAGCGCCACCACCGGTTTTTCCGGGTGAGCAAATTTCGCGGCAATCGCGTAAGGCACCGCCGCACCCATACAGGCCAGACCGCCGGAGAGTGACGCGCGCTGTCCCTGTTTTACCCGATAGTCGCGGGCAAACCAGTTGGCGCAGGAGCCGGAATCCGAGGTGACAATGGCGTTGTCCGGTAACTGAGGTGACATCTCCCACACTACCCGCTGCGGATTGACCGGATTAGCCGGTGCCATGGCGCGCTCTTCCATCAGCGTCCACCAGTCACGTACCTGAACCGCAATATCCTCCTGCCAGCTGCGATCCGCTTTATGCTCCAGCAGCGGCAGCAGCGCGCGCAGCGTTTCTGCCGCATCGCCATGCAGGTTCACTTCGCTGGGATAGCGCAGGCCCAGCATGGCGGGATCAATGTCTATCTGCACCGCACGCGCCTTGCCCTCTTCCGGCAGAAATTCCGTCCACGGGAAGCCGCTGCCAATCATCAGCAGGGTGTCGCAGTTTTGCATTAAATCGGATGAAGGTTTCGTGCCGAGCAGGCCAATCGAGCCGGTAACAAACGGCGCGTCGTCCGGCAGCACATCTTTGCCCAGCAGCGCTTTTGCTACTCCGGCACCCAGCACATTGGCAACCTGCACCACCTCAACGGCGGCGTTGCGTGCGCCCGCACCGATGAGAATCGCCACTTTTTTACCAGCGTTAAGCACGTCGGCAGCGCGTTGCAGGTCCGCTTCGTAGGGGATAACTTTGGGACGCTGATAGCCGCTGCCGGAATGGGTGAAGCCATGCAGATGCTGCGGCGGCTGCCACTCTTCATCCTGAATATCTTTAGGGATGATGATCACCGCCACGCCGTTTTGCGCTTTGGCAATGCGCACGCCACGATCCAGCAGATGGCGCACCTGTGTCGGGGTCGAAGCTTCCTGAACGAAGTTAGCGACGTCCGAGAAGATGCGGTCCAGGTTCATCTCCTGCTGATAGCTGGCTCCCCGCGCAGTCGCTTCTGCCTGTCCGGCAATTGCCAGCACCGGCGCATGGTCCATTTTGGCGTCATAAAGCCCGGTCAGCAGATGGGTTGCGCCCGGCCCGCCAGTTGAGAGACAGACGCCCAGCTCCCCAGTAAACTTCGCGTGCCCGGCCGCCATAAAGGCCGCCATCTCCTCGTGCCGCACCTGAATAAATTCGATGCCGTCACCTTTAGCGTTAGCGCGCTGGATAGCTCCCAGCACGCCGTTAATCCCGTCACCTGGATAGCCGTAGATGCGTGTGACGCCCCACTCTTTCAGGCGCTGGACAAAAAAATCACTGGTTTTCATGCTCATCGTCGCGTTGCCTTCATAGTCCATGCAGACTTAAAGCGTAGTCGACGATGCGCACTCTCCGTTAATTGTTCGCCATGGCCGGGTATCGCTGATGCAAATCACTGAATATTTGATTCATATCCGCCGTTTCGCCTATCTCCGCTACCGCCCGGAATACCTGGGTTTTCAGGAAATGACGCCAGCTGACCGGTGCGCCTGCCAGAAAAGCGGTCAGCAACTGGTAACGCTGAGGTGTCCAGAGCGTTTCAAAGCGATTCCGTGCCTCGCCGTGCTCAAAATGCTGCGCAGCGCGTTGCGGCATCGCGGCGCGCAGGCGCGCTGTGGCTGACTCATCCACACCGTCATCAACGATCACTACGCCATACTGCGCCCGGGCTGCTGCGACGCTGAGATAACCACAGCGCACATCCTGCATGACCGCCTCAGTCTCGCGCTGTGACGGCAGGCCATAACCGCCCGCGCCAGGGCCCCGCACTTCGACCACGTCACCCGGCTGGCAGTGGATTACGTCTGTGTTGCCGTGATTGATAACCTCGCCATTGCGCCGGGTGCAGAAGTAAGAGAGCGCCCCGTTCTGCCCGCCCACCAAGCCCGCCGAGGCAAACACCGACCGGTTACGGTTGCGCGCGGTAATCGTGGTGTTGGGCGAGAAAATCTCAAATGCCATTTCGGTCGCTAAGCCGCCGCGATAGCGACCTGGGCCGGCGCTGTCCTGAGCCAGCCCGTAACGATGAAAACGGATCGGGACTTCCGCTTCGTTGATCTCAATGGGCGTGTTTTTCAGGAAGGCAGACAGCCCGCCAGAGCCGTCAGGCCCGTCATGACGCGGCGTACCGCCCGCGCCACCACCCACTGGACCCAGAGAAGCAACCACGCTGCGGTTATGTGTCTGCGTGCGGATGTTCATGATTGAATTACCGCCCGGTGAATTGGCGGGAAGACGGTCCGGCATCGCCAGCGAGAAGACGCCGATTGTCGCAATCTGCGACAGTGCACAGGTCAGCGAGCGCATCCCCACCGCCGCCGGTGCTTCACAATTCATCACCGTACCCGGCGGCAGGATCGCCCGGGTCGGTCGCAGTGTTCCCGCGTTCAGCAGCAGCGAACGATCCAGTGTGGAGAGCACATAAGTGACGCCCACCAGCGCCAGCGGATGCCGTTCACGGCCGCCGGTCGGCATGTTCAGTGACGAGGCCAGCTGCGGGTCGCTGCCGGTGTAGTCCAGCTCCAGCTGATCGCCCTGCACCCGCAGTGTAATGGCGATACGGCAGGGATAACCGCCCTCGCCATCTTCATCGGCGTAGTCGGCATAAAAATACTCCCCATCGGGAATGGTGCTGATAATGCTGCGGGCCTGTGCTTCGGCGTAATCGAGAATCCCTTCTATGCCCTGTAAAAAATCGTCGATACCAAAACGGGCGATAATGTCGTGGATTTTACGCTCACCGACGTTAACTGAAGCCAGCTGTGCTTTGAAATCACCCCAGTTCTGGTCCGGCACCCGCACGTTGAGCCGCATGATGCTGGCGACCTCTTCATTGAGCTGCCCCTGCCGCATGATTTTCAGTGGCGGGATGCGGATCCCCTCCTGCACGATATCGGTCAGCGAGCGCGACAGTGAGGCGGGCACCGCGCCGCCGACGTCGGTGTTATGAATGTGCCCCACCACGAAGCAGACAATTTCGCCCTTGTAAAACACCGGCTTCCAGATGTGGATATCGGGCGAGTGCGTCGCCACATTGCCGGCGTAGGCGTCATTAGTAATGCAGATATCGCCGTCGGCGTAATCGTCAATCAGTGCCAGTACTGGCGCATAGTCGATGCCGCTGTACCAGGGTGCGCCAAAACTGCGCGGCGAGGCAAACGCCAGTCCGGTGCGGCTGACAATCTGGCAGGAGAAATCCTCCGTCTCTTTAACAAAGGTGGAGTGCGCGGTACGCATCAGGGTAAAGGCCATCGCATCAGCAGCAGCGGCGCAGTAGTTCGCCAGGATTTGTAAGTTACGTCCATCAATCGCCATGTTATGCCTCGTTCGCCGTGATCAGCAGGTTACCAAAGGAATCGACCGTCACGCCCATACCGGGCGGCACGCAGGTGGTGCAATCGTTCTGCGCAATGATGACCGGACCCCGTAACTGATGGCCGGCAAGCAATACGGTTCGCAGCACCACATCCACCTGATGCCATGCGCCGTCGATCCATGCATCGGTCTGTTTCAGCACTGGCACCGGTTCTGTCGCCGTTGCGAGCCGGTTAATCACCGGTTTTGGCGTGGGTGAGGCGATCACCAGCCGCAGGTTAATCAACTGCACCGGTGCCTGCGGGTCACTGTGACCAAACAGCTGCTGATGCTGGCGATCAAAGGCGTCATGCAGCGCAGTGAAATCTGCCTGCGTCAGCCAGCTCGCCTCCAGCGGCACGTCGATTTCAAACGACTGTCCGTGATAGCGCATATCCGCGCTGAACTGCAGGCTATAGGGCGTGTCGCTGCCGTGCTCCTGCGTCAGCCAGTTGCAGGCGCGCTGCTGCAAGGCTTCGGCTTCACTGGCTAATGTGTCAGCCAGCGCAGGCGTCAGGTCGCCGTAGAGTGTGCGGATAAAATCGTTGCGGATGTCCGCTACCAGTCCGCCTAATGCGGAGAGCACGCCTGGCGTAGGCGGAACAATCACCCCTTTCATGTTCAGTTCGCGGGCAAGAAAACAGCCCATCATCGGGCCCGCTCCGCCAAAGGCGAGGAACCAGAATTCACGTGGGTCGAGGCCAAAGCGGGACAGCAGGCCACTGGTGTCGCTGTACATGCTGGAGATCGCCAGTTGAATAGCGGTTTCCGCGGTTTCCTCGACCGAAATAGTGAGGGCATCGGCCAGGGGCTGCCAGGCCGCCCGGGCGGCGGCAACATCCACCGTCACGGCGTTATAACCCAACGCACCGTGGCCCATCATGCCGCAGGCGGCAAAGGCATCGGTGGCCGTCGGCTGTGTGCCGCCGCGCTGGAAGCAGACCGGACCCGGCAGCGATCCGGCACTGTCTGGTCCCATCTGCAATACGCCCTGCCCGTCAATCCACGCCAGCGAGCCGCCGCCTTGCCCCACTGAGGTGACGGCGACAGAAGGAATAAAGATCGGGAAGTCGCCGATGATTTCGCCGTTGCCCTGCGCCACTTTGCCGTCAATGATCACCGCTACGTCGGCGCTGGTGCCGCCAATATCCAGGCTGAGGATTTTGTCAAAACCGCAGGCGCTGGCCAGATAGCTGGCCCCGATCACCCCGGAGGCGGTGCCCGAGAGCACCATCTGGACGCATTCGCGTTTCGCCTGCCCGACGCCCATTACCCCACCGTTGGATTTGGTGATACGCGGCGGCGGCTTTACGCCAAGCCGTTTCAGCGCCTGCTCAAAGGATTCCAGGTAGTGAATGACCATCGGCTGCACGTAGGCATTAATGGTGGCGGTGATGGTGCGTTCATATTCACGAATAATCGGCCAGATGTCAGCGGAACAGGAGGTCAGCAGCTCAGGCGCGACTTCCTCAATAATCGCTTTTACTGCTGCTTCATTATGCCGGTTGCGATAGCTGTGCAGCAGCGACACGACAATACCCTGACAACCTGCGGCGCGTGCCTGCTCAATGGCGTCCAGCACGCTCTGACGATCAGGCGCGTGCAGCACATTGCCGTGGGCGTCAATGCGTTCGCGGATGGCAAATACCCGGTCGCGGGTAATCAGCGGTGCGGCACGCCGGGAGAAAAGATCATGGATATGCGGAATTTTCAGCCGCGCCAGCTCCAGAACATCGCAGAAGCCCTCGGTAGCAAACAGTGCCAGCCGCACACCGCGCCGCTGGATCACCGCGTTAATCCCTACCGTCGTGCCGTGGGTAAAGTAGCCAATCTCAGCGGGATCAATGCCCTGATGCTGCTGAAATTGCGTCAGCCCGGTCTCGATTTCGCTGCCAGGTTTGTCCGGGCGTGACAGGACTTTGAGGGTATGGATCTGGTTCGTTTGCTGGTCCAGCACGGCGAAATCAGTAAAGGATCCACCAATATCCACGCCAACGCGGTATCGCATATCGGGTTAACTCCAGAGTTATGAGAGCGGAAATTCCATCAGCGTCTCGGGATGCTGCACAACACGCCAGCCGAGTCGCTGGTAGACCTGATGAGCATCCTGGGTTGAAAGCATCCAGCGGTGCACCGTTTGCAGCTCCGGATGTTCACGGACGCAGGTCGCCAGCCAGCTGCCCAGCCCGTGACCGCGCCAGTTTTCATCAATGATCACGTCGCACAGCCAGCCAAAACGGGTGTAGTCAGTGATCAGTCGGGCAAAACCTATCTGAGTCTGCTGGTGATAAAGACCAAACGGCAGCGAACCGGCAATCGCCCGCGTGGTTTTGGCCTGCGGCTGACCTTTGGCCCAGTAGGACTTCTCCGCCAGCTGAATATGGATCCAGGCAAGGTCCAGCCGCTGGCGATCGGTAGAAATGGTGAACATATCGCGCTGCCACTGCTGATCAGCAATCTGTAATGAGTCCATGGCAACTCCTTGTATCGGTTGAAATCATTTTAAAAGGGTTCGGACGAAGGTTGAGGCTGTAGCGCGCCCTGAAACCGGGTGCAGCCACTGAATTTTGTAACGGAAAAAAATTTTATGCTGAGGGAAGATTGGGCAGATTAAAGCGGTATAGAGGTAACGGGATAACGGGTCAGGCAGGCAGCCAAAAAGCGGGATGGGTGTGACGGCCCTCTCTCCGGTGGACGCAGGAGAGAGGCAACGCCGGGCAGACATTTATACGCCGAACTCCACAGTGTGCTTCCCGATGAGCGATCGTAACGGCACGCTGCTTTTCATGATCGGGGATTTAATCACGATATAGCTGAAGTACTTATCAATGCCGATCTGCGCATCCAGCATCTTCTCAATCACTTCCTGATAATGTTCAATGCTGCGGGTAATAAAGCGCAGCAAATAGTCATAGCCGCCGGTGATCAGATGGCACTCCATCAGCTCATCGACGTCGCGCATCGCACTTTCGAACTTCATAAAATCTTCGCGGCGATGGCCTGACAGGGTGACTTCGGTAAAGACGGTCACCGAATCGGTAATGCGGGTGAGATTAATGTGCGCTTCATAACCGGTGATAAAACCAGCCTGTTCCAGACGTTTGACCCGTTGCAGACAGGGACTGGGCGAGAGACCGACGGCGTCGGCGAGGTTAACGTTGCTGATACGGCCATCTTTCTGGAGTTGCACCAGGATGTTGATGTCGATGCGGTCAAGTTTCATTAAGCCGTTCATAGCACCCCCCTCATTGTCAGAGCCTGTTGGGCCAGGCGCTTAATCAAATGTTCAGAACCTCCCGAAGATATAACACGCTTTACCGTAAACGCGCCAGCGCTTCGCAGTGGTTATACCAGCGGGAGGCTTTCAAATTATTCTAATAAAATCAATGAGGAATGCAGATTTAACCCAACCGGCCCGTGGCGCGGGCCAGCGCAATATCAAAGATATGCAATGCCTCTTCCAGTTGTGAGTCGGTCGTGACCAGCGGCGCCAGGAAACGGATGGTGTTGCGATGCAGGCCGCATTTGATCAGCAGCAATCCTTCCTGGCAGGCGCTGTCGAGGATCTTCTGGGTAAGCGCCGCATCGGGACGCCCCGTTTCGAAGTCGAGAATTTCCACCGCCTGCATAAAGCCCACGCCGCGCACATCACCAATGCAGGCATATTTGTCCGCCAGCTGTCGCAGACGGGCGTTGAGCTGTTCGCCGAGCTGACAGGACCGCTGCAACAGGTTCTCATGTTCAAACAGATCCAGTACCGCCAGCGCCGCCGCACAGCCCAGTGCGTTGCCGCCGTAGGTGCCGCCTAACCCGCCTGGCGTTGGCGCATCCATGATCTCTGCACGGCCAACCACACCGGAAATCGGCAGACCGCCGCCGAGGCTTTTCGCCAGGGTAATTAAATCTGGTTTGATCCCCAACTGCTGGAAGGCAAACATGGTACCGGTGCGCCCAAAGCCGGATTGCACTTCATCACAGATCAGCAGAATGCCGTGCTGGCTGGTGATACGACGCAGAGCCTGCATAAAGGCCGGTCCGGCTGGCAGGAAGCCGCCATCGCCCTGTACCGGCTCGATGATAATCGCAGCCACACGCTCAGGCAGTATCTGCACGGCGAAGAGCTGATCCATCGCCTTCAGGCAGTCCGCTTCGGTGATGCCGTGCAGCGGGTTCGGGAATGGCAGACGATAGATGTCGCCAGGGAACGGACCAAAGTTCTGTTTGTAAGGCGCGGACATACCGGTCAGGGTGACGCCCAATAAGGTACGCCCATGAAACGCACCATCAAACGCGATGATGCCAGGCCGCTGGGTGTGCGAGCGGGCAATCTTCACCGCATTTTCCACGGCTTCGGCGCCGCTGGTGAAGAAGACGCTTTTGAATGCCTCATCGCCGCCGACCAGTTTGTTCAGCCGCTGTGCCAGTTCAATGTAGCCCGGATAGGCCACCACCTGAAAACAGGCGTGAGAAACCAGACCCAACTGCCTGGTGACCGCATTGACCACCGCAGGGTGATTGTGGCCGACGTTCAGCACGCCGATGCCGCCAACAAAGTCGAGATAGCGATTGCCCTCCACATCCCATACTTCACTGCCTCTGGCGCGTTCGATCACCAGCGGATGGGCGGTCACTACACCGCGCGGCACATTCTGCTCACGTGCATCCAGTAACAGGCTGTTATCGGAATATGCTTGCTGCTCTGCCATGACATTCTGCATTTTAAACCCTCATCCACGTAACGTTCGGTTGGCTCAAGTATCGCAACCTGCTGGTTTCTTACGCTGCCGTAATTCCCCAGGCAGCGGCATTTCCTGTCAAAATCCCGCTGCATTCAGCAGGGAAATTTCTCTGCCAGCGCCTGACGAATCAGGGCGACAAAAACGTTAATGCCATGCGGGATCAGCGCATCATTGAAGTCGTAAGCGGCATGGTGCAGCGGCTTGCAGGGTGCCGATCCCAGCCACAGATAGGCACCGGGGCGCGCCTGCAGCATAAAAGCAAAATCTTCTGAGGTCAGCGCGGGCTGTGGTGCGAGGTCAGCCGGGATGCCCGCCTGCTTTAGCGCCTCAAGGGAAAGCTGCGCTTCCGTTGCGCTGTTGATCGTCGCCGGGTAGTAGCGCCGATAGCTGACCTCTGCCTGCAGGCCGTGGGCGGCGGTGATGTGCGCCGCCATCTGGCGCAAACGCGCTTCAATCGTATCCTGTGCAGTCGGGCTGAAGGTGCGCACCGTGCCGGTGATGTTCGCCTCTGCCGGGATCATGTTGTGTGAAAAGCCACCCTGCATTCGGGTAACGGTGAGCAGCGCGGTTTCGCATGGGTCGAGTGCGCGTGAAACCAGGGTATTCAGCTGCACCACCAGCTCACTGGTCGCAAGAAGCGTATCGCATGTGAGATGAGGCTGCGCAGCGTGACCGCCGCCACCCAGCACCCGAATATCAAAGCGGTCGGCTGCCGCCATGATGGCGCCGGGCCGGGTCTGCACCTGACCGAGGGGCAGTTCAGGCCAGTTATGAATGGCGTAGACCGCCTCACAGGGAAAGCGGCTGAAAAGGCCATCCTCGATCATCGCCTTTGCGCCCGCCTGCCCCTCTTCGGCAGGCTGAAAGATAAAGCAGACGCTGCCGTCAAAGCTGACGTCGCGCGCCAGTTTTTCGGCGGCCCCCAGCAGCATCACAGTATGACCGTCATGGCCGCAGGCGTGACTCACCTGCTCTGCCTGGCTTTGCCACTCTGTGCCGCTCTGATCCTGCATCGGCAACGCATCCATATCGGCGCGCAGGCCGATCATGCGGTCACTGCTGCCCTTTTTCAGTATCCCGACCACGCCGGTTTTACCGATGCCGCGATGCACCTCCATGCCCAGCTGTTGCAGGAAATTCGCCACCATCTCGCTGGTGCGTTGCTCCTGAAAGCCCAGCTCCGGGTGCGCATGCAGATCGCGGCGCAGTGCCACTAAATGTTCCATCTTAATATCCTCGCGAACGGTCAATTTCACCGTGCAGCGGTTCGCCACGCTGGTAGCGCCGCAGGTTTTCCAGCAGTGCCGCAATGGCGCTCTCATTCTGCGTCTGGCTGGCGATGTGTGGGGTGAGCCAGATGGCGGGATGGTGCCAGAACGGATGGCCCTGAGGTAACGGCTCCGGATCGGTGACATCAATCACGGCAGCACGGAGCTGACCGCTCTCCAGCGCGTTGAGCAGATCGTCATGGTTCAGTTGCGGGCCGCGACCGGCCTGCACCAGCGCCGCGCCCTGGGGTAACTGATTAAACAGGCTGTGGTTCAGCAAACCCCGCGTCGTATCGGTCAGCGGCAGCAGGCAGATCAGAATTTCGCTGTGGGCCAGGAAGTCAGCGAGCTGATCAGCGCCGTGCCAGCAGCGTACGCCAGGAAAGTGGCGTGGTGTGCGGGTCCAGCCTGCGCAGTCAAAACCCAGCGCCACCAGTTGCGCTAACGCGGCCTGACCCAGTTCGCCCAGCCCCATCACGCCGACCCGCCGCTGCGAGGCGGGTAATGCCGCGTGTGCCAGCCACTGCTGCTGGCGCTGCTGATGAAAATAGCGCGGCATATCACGATGCAGCCCGAGCACCGCAAAGGTGACATATTCCACCATGCCCTGCGTCAGACCCGGTTCGATCATCCTGATTACTGGCAGGTCGGGCGGCAGCGCACTGAAGTCAAACTGATCGGCGCCGGCACCCACCGAGAAGAGCAGTTTCAGGTGTGGAAACCGCGCCGGAATGTCTGCCGGAGGCTGCCAGGCAACCAGCGCCTCAACCTGGTCTGGATCACCGGTCTCTGGCCAGATATGCAGGTGAATGTCAGGTGCATGTTCTGCCAGCCAGCGCTGCCAGATCCGCCCACGTTCAGGCTCCGATTTATAGACGATATGCATCAGGCCATCGCCTGCGTCATCAATCCAAACGCCTGCATACCCTGCGGTGTCCAGGGCGTGCCGCGCACCATTGTGGTGGGCGCATCGACCTGAGGAATACCGAGAGAGGTTAGCCAGGCAGCCATCGGCAGCGCGGCGTCGGTGTCGATTCGCAGGAATTCACCCTGTAACGACTGCATCAGCGAGGCGACCAGCGCCTGCGCGATCGCAAAGTCAGCGGCGATTACCGGGCCAATTGCCCAACCATGCCCAAAGCGGCGCAGGCTGGCGAAGCCCTGAATCTGCTGTGATGCGTCCTCTAAAATCACCGTCTGACAGTCGCGCAGTAAATGCGCAATAAGCGCCGGGCGATGCATACCGTGTGCCTGCTGATCCAGCGTCACCAGCGTGCTGTGATCGGCCAGTGTCGCCGGGCGCAGCTGGCATCCCGCCGGGATCACAACGTCTGGCAGCGTGGTGACTTCACGGGTCTGGTGCTGACGAATCTCACCACAGCTGACAAACCCGAGCTTTTCATACAAGCCTTTGCCCATTTCAGTGGCGTGCAGACGCACGTTGTAATCCGGTACTTTTTCCAGTTGCGCCAGCATCAGCTGTTTGCCGAGGCCACGCCCCTGCTGCTGGTTATCGACAATCACCAGACCCAGCGTGGCGGCACTGTCGCCCCAGCGCCAGAGCACGGCACTGCCGATCAGCCTGCCCTGCTCTTCAATCACTGTGCCCTCGCCCAGCTGCAGCGCCAGCGCCCAGTCTTCGCGTCGGTGGGGCCATTTCAGTGCCTGCGTCATGCTGAAGCACGGGTCAAGATCGTCTGGCGTCATTGCGCGTATTGTCAGGCTCATTAAAGCTCTCCTTACATCATGCCTGGTGTTTCAAGTCCGCTGCCGTCCACCAGACGGCTGTAGCGGTACGGCGTTGGATCAACGATAGGGGTGGCTTCGGTGGCAAGATCCGCCGCCAGTCGACCGGCTCCCGGTCCGATACCGAAGCCGTGGGCGCTGTACCCTGCAGACAGCACCAGCCCCGGCAGTTTCGCCACGGTAGAGATCACCGGAATTGCGTCCGGGGTACTGTCGATCATGCCGCCCCACGACTGCGCCAGCCGGAGGTTCGCCAGCGCCGGGTATTCACGCCGCATCGCCGCCAGCCCCTCTTCCACGATTTTTGCATCGGCGGCCGGATCGAGAATGCGCATGCGCTCAAACGGTGACTCGCGGTCAAATGCCCAGCCACCCATCGCCTCCGGGCCGTTGAAGAACGGCGACAGCCCAAGGTTCAGGGTGAGATTCTTGCGGCGACTTTTGAATGTGGGATAGAACTGACGAGCGTAACGCAGCCCCTGTGCGCCTGGCTCCAGACGCCCGCGACCCGAGACGGAGACGGTGTAACTGCCATCCATCTGCGGCCGGCAGGCAAAGCCCGGCGTGTAGAGCGGCATGGCGATCGCCTGCTCGATAGGCTGAGTACGGAAAGCGGTGCCAATAACGTTGCCCAGCGGCAGATCAATGCCATGACGACGGCAGAACATCGAGGTCCACGCTCCGCCGGCACAGATAACCCGGCTGGTTTTGATCAGACCGCGTTCGGTCCAGACGCCGCTGACACGGCCGCCAGCGATATCCAGCCCGCGCACCGCACACTGCTGAAACAGCATTGCGCCTTTTTTCAGCGCGCCCGCCACCAGCCCAGGCGCAGCGAGGCGCGGTTCGGCGTGACCGTCGGTCGGCGCTGAGAGACCGCCCCGCCACGGAGTGGTGCTGCCCGGCGTCATTGCTTTGGCCTGCTCCGCCGTGAGAATCGAACTGTTTACGCCATAGCCCTTTGCCATCTGGATCCACTTATCCCAGGCCGCAATGTCCGACTCTTCCTGCGTGGCGTAAACCAGCCCGCTGCGCCGGAACCCAAGCTCTTCGCCGGTTTCATCATTTAGCTCACCCCAGCGTTGCAGCGCATAAATAATCAGCGGCAGTTCGCGCTCATCGCGGTTCTGCTGTCGACACCAGCCCCAGTTGCGGCTTGACTGCTCTGCCCCTACCAGGCCTTTCTCAATCAGCACAACCTTCACTCCCTGCTTTGCCAGCTCCCAGGTGGCTGCGGCACCGGCAATACCGGCGCCAATCACCACCACATCGGCGGAATCAGGGAAATTCGCACTGTCCTGTACATAACGAATGGGTGCAGGCATAACACAATAACCTCTGTTGTCAGTATCGGGTCTGGCGCAGGGCAACATCGCCGCTGTGCGTAAGTACGTCGCCTGCGCAATGCATCACTGCTCTGCAGGCGGGTAAATCAGAGCACGCTAACTCACTCTGCTTTTAAAATCTCTTCATGCTCATCCAGCCAGCCCTGACGCAGCTCCGGCACCGCGCGCTTCAGCCGCTCGAAATAGAGTTCACTGGTCGGCTTGTCGTAGTCGTTGCGCGCCAGCTGGGTGACGATGCGACCGCTCTTCATTACCACAATTTCGTCGCACACCGCGCGAACGGCATGCATGTCGTGGCTGATAAAGATCACCGAGAGCCCCAGCTCACGGCGCAGCTCGCTGATTAAGTCGAGTACGGCGGCGGCAACCACGGTGTCCAGCGCCGAGGTCACTTCATCACACAGGATCAAATCCGGTTCAGCCGCCAGCGCACGCGCAAGGTTGACGCGCTGCTTTTGCCCGCCAGAAAGTGCCCAGGGACGCCGCCACAACACGCTGCGTGGCAGCTGTACCAGATCCAGTAGCTGATAAAGTCGCTGCTGGCGGGCCGAACCACTCAGGCCGTGAAACAGCGTCAGCGGTCGCGACAGGATACGTTCAACGCTGTGGGCCGGATTCAGTGCGGTATCCGCCATCTGGAACACATACTGAATGCGCCGCAGCTCGTTGTCAGGACGTTTTTGCATATCGCCCGCAATGTAGTGGCCGTTAAACAGGATGTGGCCGTGACTGGGGGCATTAAGTCCGGCAATGGCATGCGCCAGGGTGGTTTTGCCCGAGCCTGACTCACCGATAATGCCAATCGCCTGTCCTTTCCACAGTTTGAGGTTAATCTCCTCAAGAATGCGCACTTTCGAATGGCCGTCGCTGCCACGCGGGCCATAACCTGCGTTGAGGTCGCGCACCTCCAGCAGCGGCTGAATATCGGCAGCGGCCGGGCACCAGTTGCTGGGCCGCTCTTTCTGCCGCGCGGCGTCCATCAGTAAGCGGGTGTACTCTGCCTTAGGCGCGCCAATCAGATGCGCCGTGCTGCCATACTCCGCCATTTTGCCGCGCAGCAGCACCAGAATCCGGTCAGCCATCTGTGCCACCACGGCCAGATCGTGACTGACGTAAATCGCGGTGACCCCACGCTGCACCACCACGCGGCGAAACGCTTTCAGCACTTCCACCTGGGTGGTCACATCCAGTGCGGTGGTCGGTTCATCAAGGATCACCACATCCGGATCGCCAATCAGCGCCATCGCCGTCATCAGACGCTGTAGCTGTCCGCCCGATACCTGGTGCGGAAAACGGTCTCCAATGGTCTCGGGGTTCGGCAGCGCCAGTTCGCGAAACAGGCCTATGGCCTTCTCTTTCGCCGCTTTGCGCGTCAGGGTGCCGTGAATAACCACCGGCTCAATGACCTGATCGAGAATCTTCATGCCCGGATTAAACGATGCCGCCGCGCTCTGGGCGATATAGGCGACGTTGTTGCCGCGAAAGGCGCGTAACTGGCCTGGCGTCAGGCTGTTAACATCGGTGCCAGCAACGTGAATGTTACCGTCGGCAATGCGGCAACCGCTGCGGGCATAGCCCATCAGTGCCATGGCGATGGTGGTTTTACCTGAGCCGGATTCGCCAATCAGCGCCAGCACCTCTCCCTTCTGCACGGTAAAATGAATGTCGGAAACCAGGTCAATCTCTTCGCCGCGATCGGTCTGCGCGGTGACGCGCAGTTTATCCACCGATATCACTGGCATGGCGGTATGTGGTGTCACGTTCATGCTCCCTCCTTCGCCAGCGTCATCGGACGCATCGCCTGAAGGCTGTCTATAAACAGGTTGGCGCCAATGGTCAGGCTGGCAATCGCCAGCGCGGGCATCAGGACGGCAGGCGAACCGTCAAATAGCCCCTGCATATTTTCACGCACCAGCGTGCCCCAGTCGGCATACGGCGGCTGAACGCCCAGACCGAGGAAACTCAGCCCGCTCAGCAGCAGCACGATATAGACAAAGCGCAGGCCAAAGTCCGTCAGCATCGGGTGCACCATGTTAGGCAGGATGTCGTGAATGGCGATATACCAGCGGCTTTCGCCCCGCAGCCGTGAAGCACGGACGTAATCCATGCTGCGCAGCGAGCTGGCCATGGCAAAAGCGATACGAAATGCACCCGGCCAGTAGGTGAAAACCGCCGTCAGGATCAGCATCGGCAGCGAGGAGCCAAATACCGCGACGATCATCAGCGACAGCACTTTGCCTGGCAGCACCAGCAGCGCGTCATTGACACGGCCCAGTAACTCCTCCAGCCAGCGTCCCGTGACCGCGGCCAGCAGAGCCAGCAGCGTGCCGATCAGACTGGCCAGCAGCGCCGCACTCAGTGCCAGGCCGATAGAGAATTTCGCGCCGTAGAGAATACGGCTCAGCATGTCGCGTCCCAGATAGTCGGTGCCCAGCAGGTTATCCGCCGTCAGGCCACCCATCAGCGGGCCGCCGCCGATGTCATCAATGCTGTGTGGCGCCAGCGATGTGCCGAATACCGCCATCAGAAGCCAGAACAGCGACATCATCAGACCCAGCCGACCTGACCAGGAAAGAGACTGAAAGAAACGCCAGGGCAACAAGAGAGTATTCATGCGCTTCTCCATTTCGGGTTAAAGGCGATAGTCAGAATGTCGGCCGCCAGCAGCAGCACCAGATAGCAGGCGGCGAACAGCATCACGCAGAGCTGCACCACCGGCAGGTCGCGGTTACTGACCGCATCCACCAACTGGCTGGCCAGACCGGGATAGCTGAAGATGGTTTCGATGATGATCACTCCGCCAAACAGATAGGAGAGACTGAGTGAAATCGCGTTCGCGATAGGGCCGACCGCATTGGGCAGCGCGTGGCGCAGCACGGCGCGGAGCGGCGATACCCCTTTCAGCAGCGCCATCTCCAGATAGGGGCTGTCGAGCTGATTGATAATGGCGGCCCGCGTCATGCGCGCCATCTGCGCCACCAGCACGCAGCAGAGTGTCAGCACCGGCAGCGCGTATGCTTTGAGGTAGCTCAGCAGGTCGCTGTCCGGGCTGCCGAACGACATCGCCGACACCCAGTGCAGTTTGACGGCGAAAATCAGCACCGCCACGGTGGCCACCAGAAATTCCGGTACCGCAACCGTCGCCATCGTGCCGATAACCAGTGCCCGATCGAGCCGGGAACCGCGATTCATCGCCGCGATGATGCCGATGATCAGCGCCATCGGCACGCAGATCAGCGTGGTGATACCCGCCAGTTCAAAGGTGGCGGGGATACGCTGCGCCACCAGCTGTGAGACCGGCAGATGGCTGGCAAACGAGGTGCCGAAATCGCCCTGCACCATGCCGGTCAGCCAGTGGATATAGCGCATCAGCAAAGGCTGATCGAGACCCAGCTGCTGCCGTAACGCCGCCACCGTTTCCGGCGTGGCGTTCTGGCCGAGGATCATCTGTGCCGCGTCACCCGGCAGCAGGCTGGTGATGAAAAACACCACCGCCGAGACGATAAGCAAAGTCAGGATGCCGGCGCCAATCCGCCGGGCAATCAGGAACATCATGTATCGGTTCATCGGCGTACTCCTTAAAAGAGCCTGTTGGGCCAGGCGGGGATCAGGCTGACAGCCACGCAAACTCATGGAAGCGATAACCCATCATCATGCCCGACGGCCAGGCCTCTACCCCTTTAACCTTCCTGTTATAACCATCGGTGGAGCTGATAAAGGTGGGGATAATCGTGCCGCAGTGGTCATAGATCAGAGCCTGCATGTCGCCATACATCTGCTTGCGTTTTGCCTGATCGCGCTCACCGCGTGCGGCGACCACCAGCTGATCAAACTGGGGATTTTTCCAGCCCGATTCGTTGTTCGGAGCCGTAGAGAGGTAGAACTGGGAAAAGAGCATATCAAGCGTTGGACGCGGGTTTATCGAGCCATATCCGATCGGATCTTTCATCCAGTGCGAAGACCAGTAACCGTCATAGGGCACGCGGCGTACTTTCACGTTGAGACCCGCCCCACGCGCCATCTGCTGAATCAGCTGTCCGCCTTCGTTCGCGCCTTCGATATTCGGCGTGGTGATGATCTCTACCGTGGAGCCTGTCATGCCTGCCTTTTTGATATGAAATTTCGCTTTTTCAACGTCGAGCGGGCGCGGCTTGAGGTCGGCGTTGTAAAGCGGATGCCACGGCGGAACCGGGGTGTCATTACTGACGTCGCCGTATCCCTGCAGTACGGTTTTCACCAGCATTTCGCGCGGCTGCAGGTATTTCATTGCCAGCACGAAATCTTCGTTGTTACCTGGCTTAACATCGGTGCGGATGATCAGGTTGGTATACATGCCCGATTTACTCTCCAGCACGCCAAATTCATTGCTGCCTTTAAGGCGCTTGCAGTCAGCGGCGGTCAGTGTCGACACTATCTGCAGATCGCCCGACATCAGGGCATTGACGCGTGCCGCACCGTCGGTGACACCAATCAATTCCACCTCATCCAGATGGGGCAGTCCGGGCTTGTAGTAGTTGGGATTTTTCGTGCCGATGGTGCGCGTCCCCGGCATAAACGTTTTGCAGACAAAGGGACCGGTGCCGATGCCTTTGCTGAAATCGGTGGTGCCATCCTTCACAATTAAAAACGGTGGCGTTGCCAGCATGTAAGGGACATCGAAGTTGGCACTGTTGAGCTCCAGCTGCACCTCATTGTCATTCACCGCACTGAACGATTTAAACTGATCGGCCAGCTTAAAAGCGATAGAGGCGATGGCAGGATCTTTGTGGCGGCTGAGCGAGAAAATCACATCTTTCGCGGTCAGCGGTTTGCCATCGTGAAAGGTCACCCCTTTACGCAGTTTGATATGCCAGGTGATGCCGTCGCTGGATTCAATCGATTCGGCCAGCGCCGGTTTCGCCATCAGGTTTTTATCCAGTTCGGTCAGGCCGCTGTAGAACATAAACTGACGGGTGTAATCCGCACTGTTGTTACTTTTGGCAGGATCGAGCGTGTCGGTGGCTGACGCATTCGACATCGCTGCCCGCAGTTTTCCGCCTTTAACCGGCTTGTCATCCGCCAGTGCTTTCCCTGAAAAACCGATCAGGCCGCTGCTCATCGCCGCTCCCGCGGAGAGGATTTTCATCAGGCTGCGACGTGACAGTGAGCCTTCAGTGATCATGCGCGTCAGTGCCGGATTTACCGCATCAGCATCGTTATTATCAAATTTACTCATCTCTCTACCCTCAATAGTCAGGCGAACCGGGAATGATGTTCTGGCGGTGCTGGTGACCTGGCGGCCAGCACCCGACGGGACGTTATGAAAGGCGATCCTTTGCTTTGTAATAGAGTCCTGCGAGCGGTAAAAACCATGGCTTGCCGTGATAACCGGGTAGCGCGGGCCATGTGTCGCGCTGCCAGGGATTTTCAGTGCGCTTTTCGGTCAGCAGATCGGCCATCACCCGCCCCATCCACACCGACATCTGCGTGCCGTGACCGCTGTAGCCCAGCGAATAGAACAGACCATCCTGTTCACCCGCGTGCGGCAGACGGTCGGCGGTCATGTCGACCATGCCGCCCCAGCAGTAATCCACCGCTGCCTGGCCTAACTGCGGCAGCATCTGCGTCATGGCACGGCGCAGGATCTCGCCGCTGCGCGAATCGGATGTCGGGTTGCTGACGGCAAAACGGGCACGGCCGCCAAACACCAGACGGCTGTCAGCAGTCGTGCGAAAGTAGTTGCCGATATTCAGCGAGGTGACGTAAGTCCGATTGTTGGGCAGCACCTGGCGCAGCAGCGTCGGGTCCAGCGCTTCGGTCACCACAATAAAGCTGCCGACCGGCACAATGCGGCGCTGAAACCAGGGGAAAGGACCGACGTTGGAGCAGCCGGTCGCCATCAGGACTTTATCCGCCACAATGGTGCCCTGCGCCGTGTGTATCCGGTGCTGATAGCCTTTAAGTCGCTCTAACTTCGTTACCGCGTGATGCGGAAAAATCTTCGCCCCGCTTCGTGCAGCGGCTTCAGCCAGCCCGACGCCAAACTTACCCATGTGCATTTGACCGCCCCGTTTCTGCAGCAGGCCGCCGTGGAAATCGTCGCTGGCGATCTCGTCGCGCACCGCCGTTTTGTCGAGCAGTTCGATCTCCGGGTCTACGGTGCGACGCATCAGTTCATACGCCTCCCGCAGTCCGGCCACGTGCGACGCTTTGCTGGCGAGCTTAAGCTTGCCGCACAACCGGAAGTCACAGTCGATGGCTTCATCCTGGATCAGTTGCTGGACATAGCTCACCGCATCGTCGAACGCCCGATAGAAGCGGCTGGCCTGTTCCAGACCCTGACTTGCCACCAGCGAGGCGAAGTTCTGCGCTACACCGGTGTTGCAGTGGCCGCCGTTGCGCGCCGAGGCCTGGCTCATCACGTCACCACTCTCCAGCAGCACCACACTGATGCCGCGGCGCGCCAGGTTAAGCGCCGCCGAGACGCCGGTGAAACCGCCACCAATCACTACCACGTCCGCCTGTGCGGGCAGCGGTTCGCGGGCGGCGCCGGTAAAGGCGGGAGCGGTGGCCTGCCAGAACGATTCCAGTTTCATGGGGTGTTCCTCAGAGTCCGACGACGCCAGGCAGGCCGCCGATATCTTTGATTTCGGTGTACTGGTAGTACGGATTCGCCGGTTCATGGCCGCGATTGACCCAGACCTTGTTTTTGATGCCGAGATCGTAGGCGGTCATCAGGTCATAGCGGAAGCTGGAGGAGACATGGAGAATCTCCTCCGGGCCGCAGCCGAGCTTATCCAGCATGTATTCGAAACCTTTCATCTGGGGTTTATATGCGCCCGCTTCTTCAGCCGTGATGGTCAGGTAGATGGGTGCACCCAGACGCGGTTCATGGTGTGGGATCAGGTCTTTCATCGAATTGGTCAGCAGCACCAGCGGAAACTCCTTAGCCACTTTTGCCAGCCCGGCGGGCACATCAGGATGCGGTCCCCAGCTGGCGCAGTCAGTGTAAATAAAGTCACTGTCGGCTTTGCTCCACGTCACGCCCCACTTTTTGCAGGTGCGCTGAATCGCATTACTGACCACGTCGTAATAGGGTTTCCATGCGCCGAGCACCTCATCCAGCCGGTAGCTGGAAAAGTCGGTAGTAAAGGCATGCATTGCATCCGGGTCGACGCGGTCGCTGAAACAACGCTCCGCCGCGCCAGCCATATCGAAGCGAATCAGTGTGCCGTAACAGTCAAACGTGATGAATTTCGGTTTAAACAGTGCCATGTAACACCCTCGTCATTGTCAGTTGCGCTTAGAAATCGATGAGTACACTTTTCTGGCGCTGGCAGGCCTGAAACGCCTGACGCCCTAAATCTTTACCAATGCCAGAACCCAGGAAGCCACCGGTTGGAATAATGAAGTCGCCGGAGCGTCCATAGCGGTTAATCCAGACGGTGCCCGCCTCTATGGCACGCATCGCCCGCATGGCACGAGGCAGGCTCAGCGTGTGCACGCCGGCACAAAGGCCATAGGTGTCATGGGCGGCCATCGCCAGCCCCTGCTCTTCGTCGTCAAACGTCTGTACTGTCAGCACCGGACCAAAAATCTCCTGCTGCACCGCCGGGTTATCCTGCGCCACGTGGCTCAGCAGTGTGGGCTGCCAGAACCAGCCGTTGTCGGTGTCGGCAAAACGCTCTCCGCCCACCAGCACTTCTGCGCCCTGTGCTTTTGCTGCCTCAATGACCGAGCAGACTTTGTTGCCCTGGCGTTCGTCGATCAGCGGGGCATAACGGCTCTCTTCCTGCCACGTGACACCCGGTTTAAGTTCGCGGCAGAGCTGGGCCAGCCGCTCAACCAGCGGATCGGCGATATTGCGTTGTACGATAAGACGGGTGCCCGCCACGCAAGCCTGCCCGCCGTTAGCGGTAAAGCCGCGCAGAATGCGCTGAGCCAGCACCTCAAGGTCACCCGCGTCATCGAATACCAGTTGTGGACTCTTACCGCCCAGCTCCAGTGTCACGGGTTTCATACCGTGCTGCGCGGCATCGCTCATGATGCGTTTTCCGGTCACGGTCGAGCCGGTAAAGGAGACTTTGCGCACCAGCGGATGGGTCACCAGCGCGCTGCCGGTCACCGCGCCACTGCCCTGAACAATATTCAGTACGCCCGCCGGTAAGCCCGCCTGGATCGCCAGTTCAGCCATACGCACGGTTGAAAACGGGGTCAGTTCAGAGGGTTTGAGCACCACGGCGTTACCCGCCGCCAGCGCCGGTCCGCATTTCCACGACGCCATCGACAGCGGAAAATTCCACGGGGTAATCGCGGCGATGACACCATAAGGTTCAGCAATCAGCATGCCGAGACTGCTGTCACGAGTTGGAAAGAGGTCACCGCTGTATTTGTCGGCGCATTCGGCATAGAAGCGAATCGCTTCGGCGGTGAACGGAATTTCATGCAGCACAACGTCGCTGATTGGACGGGTCGAACCCAGTGCTTCCAGCTGAGCCAGCAGCGTGTCCTGCTCAATCAGATCGGCCCAGCGGCGTAACACGCGACCGCGTTCGCGCGGCGGACAGCCGGACCAGCCGCTGGTTTTCAGCGCCTGATGCGCAACAGTGACAGCGCGATCAACATCCTGCGGCGTCGCATCCTGCAGCGTGGCATAGACTCTGCCATCCGAGGGACGTTTTACCTCAAATGATGCGCCCTGGCTCTGGCAGTGCTGGCCGCCAATATAATGGCCAGCCGGAAGAGAAACTTTTTCAGGGTCGAAACTTAACATGGAAAAATCCTTATTTGTTACACCCATCAGTTGCTGTTTTATTAGCGTTTTCACTGGCCGATTTCTGTGGCGTTAATAAGCTAATGCAGAAAGTATGCCAGCCGGGCAAAAAATAAAAATGCGTTTAAAACAGCGCAAAAAAATTTTCTGCCGTATTGCCGGGGGATTTTTTGCGGAATTGCCGAACAATTAAACAGATGATTTACTTCACAAAATTTATGCGCCCTGCTGGTGCAACCTGCACGGAAATTGCACCAAAGCGGATATTAGTGACCAGGCCGCTCATTCTTCGATTCCTGACTCACCGTTTACCGACGTGCCTCACATCCCGGATAAATTCTTTAAATTTTTAAAGAGTATTATTTGACGCCGAAGAATTCAGGTTGCGCATCAGGCAAAAAAAAACGCCAGCCGGATGATCCGGCTGGCGTTCTCTTAATATTTAATTACAAACTGCCAATGTGAAATGTTTTCTGTTCCAGATATTCATCAATTCCGTAGCGGGACCCTTCACGCCCTATACCGGAGAGTTTGACGCCGCCAAATGGCGCGACCTCCAGGGAAATAGCGCCGGTATTAAAGCCGACCATGCCAAACTCCAGCGCTTCCGCCACCCGCCACGCTCGCCGGATATTCTCGGTAAAGAAATAGGCGCCCAGGCCGTAAGGCGTGTCATTCGCCATCGCAATCGCCTCCTCTTCATCATCAAAGATAAACAGCGGCGCGACCGGACCGAACGTCTCTTCATGGGCGATACGCATACTGGACGTGACCTCACCGAGCACCGTAGGTTGCACAAACGTGCCGTTGCCCTGGCTGATGCCGCCGGTCAGCAGCGTTGCCCCGTGACTGAGCGCATCGTCGATATGGCCGTTCACTTTCTCGACGGCGCGGCTGTTGATTAGCGGGCCTATGGTGCTGTCTGGCGCAAAGCCATCGCCCACTTTCAGGGTGGCAACGGCCTCCAGCAGTCGTGCGGTAAAGCGCGGATAGATACTTCGCTGCACCAGAATACGGTTAGCACAAACGCAGGTCTGCCCGGCGTTGCGGAACTTGCTGAGCATGACGCCGGCGACCGCAATTTCAATATCTGCATCATCAAACACGATCAGCGGCGCGTTGCCGCCCAGCTCCAGACTCAGGCGTTTTATGCTGTTGGCGCTCTGCTGCATCAGCAACTGGCCGATTCGGGTGGAGCCGGTAAACGAAATTTTGCGCACCGTGCGACTTTCAGTCAGCGCCGCACCAATTTCCGTGGGCAGCCCGGTCAGTACCTGCAACACGCCAGACGGGAATCCGGCGCGCTCTGCCAGCACGGCCAGGGCCAGCGCCGAGAGCGGTGTCAGCTCCGAAGGTTTAACGATAATCGGGCAGCCGGCGGCTAACGCTGGAGCAACCTTGCGGGTGATCATTGCAATCGGGAAGTTCCACGGCGTAATAGCCGCTGCCACCCCGACAGGCTGTTTCAGCACCAGGATGCGGCGGTCCTCGCTGGGTGCAGGAATGGTGTCGCCGTAGATTCGACGCGCCTCTTCTGCGAACCATTTCACAAAGCTGGCGCCGTAGAGCACCTCGCCCCGGGCTTCCGCCAGCGGTTTGCCCTGCTCAGCGGTCATGATGATCGCCAGGTCATCAGCATGTTCGACAATCAGCTGATGCCATTTTTCCAGCAGCGCGGCACGGCTGGCATTGGTGGTTTTGCCCCAGCTGATGCGCACCGTTTCTGCATAGGCTATCGCCTGCTCCGTCTCCGCCCGGCCCA
>Ga0256409_1000347_pt1 | contig 34135 bp, 43 predicted proteins | sample PhySR1_FD_185981 | JGI IMG/M metagenome (GOLD analysis project Ga0256409, IMG submission 185981) | Leaf surface microbial communities from sunflower plants in UC Gill Tract Community Farm, Albany, California, United States - DLSL S.R1 | ecosystem: Host-associated > Plants > Phyllosphere >...
AGCAGCACGATATTCGGGTGACGGTTATGGCGGCTGACTTAACGCACGAGCAGGATCTGCAACGCGTGGAGTCGGAACTCGCGAACAACGCACAGATTACGCTGCTGCTGAACAACGCGGGCATGGGCGTTGAGGGAGAGTTTCTTGAGGCGGACATCACACGCATTAACAGCATGCTGGCGTTGAATATTCTGGCACCCACCCGTCTGGCACAGGCGGCTGGCCGGGCTTTCAAAGCGCGCGGAAATGGCATCATTATCAATATCGCCTCAGTGCTGTCACTGGTGCACGAGATGTTCAACGGCGCTTATAACGCCACTAAGTCTTACGTATTGACTCTGACGCGTGCGATGCAGCGTGAACTCGCAGAGAGCGGCGTGCAGGTACAGGCGGTGTTGCCCGGTGCGACCCGTACGGAAATTTTCGACCGCGCAGGCCAGTCTATTAATGACATTCCGGCTGAAATGCTGATGGACGTTGATGAGATGGTGGACGCCGCGCTTGCCGGACTCGACAGCAAGGAGACGGTAACCATTCCGTCGCTTGAGGATCTGCAGATGTGGCACGACTACGATCAGGCACGTGGCACGATGGTTCCTCATCTTTCACGGAATCAATCAGCATCCCGTTATCGTCAGAGCTGAGTCAGCTATCAGCCATAATGACTGAAGTCCGGTTTTACTAAAGGCACGGAGAAGCATTATCCGTGCCTGTTTGCGACTTCGGGATCGCGGTTCGCCAGATTTGTTATAGAAATCAGCAGGTAAATCACTGCTGCTTATTTCAGCAACCGGTGGCTGAGTGCTGGATTGCCCTGAAGAGATACTTTATAATCCCCGCTCCGCTGGCCCCTTAGCTCAGTGGTTAGAGCAGGCGACTCATAATCGCTTGGTCGCTGGTTCAAGCCCAGCAGGGGCCACCATTTTTTCTCATTAATATCAGCAAGTTACCATTAACATTCTTGTTTTTCATGTTTCGTTGAAACACATAGTGTCGCAAAAGTGTCTCACTGACTTTTGATGCCTCAGTCAGCTACGCTTTCACAAGTGGGCATGTAAGTGCTAAAACATTCTTTAACTTTGTTCAGCTGTTAAAAACTTTTGGGGTAGTTATGAGTGAAGCTGTATACATGTCGGTGATTGGCGGATACCTAGCACTCATGGGCACATTCACAAAAGTTGCATATTCTGACCCCAGTTTTTATTTGGATTTTCTTGAAAAAATACTTTCCAAAATCTCTGTTTATTTATCTTTTATTATAGGTTCATTTTGGATTGGCTTATATGTGAGCCGCGCTTATGCAGAGAGGAATTTAAACCTTTCACCTGAACAATCAAAAATCTATTTATCTGATTATAGTAGCTTTACCTTTCCATTATCATTGCTTTATTTTGCTTGCTGTGCTGCTTACGTATACAGCTTCTTTCTGCTATTTCTTGCTGAAAATAAAAAACGTTCTACGCATCGATAGTAAGTGCAGTTTTATCAGAATTTAAATCAAGACAAATATCACTTATACGATTCCAATCGTTTAAGTTTGCGCTCCCAGTCAGCATAAGCGGCCTGCCATGCCTCATTCTCGTTTGCAAATGGCTTGTCTGCCACAGGAAGCCATTCCAGTTTGTTATTTTTTACATGCTTGAATCTAACATCCCAATATTCTCCGCGTGGCCATAGAACGTATCTGCTACCCGGTCCCCAGCGGTCATTCCAGATCGCATCGTCAGTCAGCTTTTCTCCACGCTCCATGAACATAAATAGCGCGCCATTGAGTGAAAAACGTCGCATTTTGTCGCCCTCTTGCCAACAACCACACTGTACATAAAAACAGTATATAGCTTACTAAGTTTTTCAGTTTTACAAAATGTCTTCAAACCTATGTGACCCTTGCCCTGACTGGGTTTAATGATTTGTCACAAACTTCTTATAGAGATCCGCTTGAGATCCAGAAAATGACCTAAAATAGTCAATGACTATATAAATCAATAACCTGCAATTTATGCGAGATCCATTTGAGATCCAGAAAACTGAAAATCACTGAAATTCTTTTCATTCTTTTCAGTTGGAGAACTCTGGCAGAAAGCCAGCAGCCGTGCGGGCTGGCCATACCGTTTGTAAAAAAATCAAACTGCAAAATTTTTATGATGCAAAACCTGCAGGCGGGTGCGGTGTAGCGCCGATTTTGTCTGCACAGCGATTATTTTGCCGGGGCTGACGCCCAGCCAGTCCCGCGCTGTGCGGGTGATCTGTTTATGGTTGTCGTGCGAGATGGCTGCGCATGTGCGTGGCGCATAGTGCGGCTGAGGCGTTCTGGTGACGGGTAATAAAAAACCCGCTGTGATAGCGGGTCAGTGTGATGGCTTAGCCAATGACGGGGGAATACTTCTTACTAAGCGCAGCAGCCTGCTGGCCACTCTGCCCGATAGCGCTGCTGTTCGTGGGCTGTCCTGTTGACGGGTGCGTATGATTTGCCAGTTGTTCAGCCAGTTGCTGTACCAGCGCCACTGTATCGAGCATCAGCTGGGCCACGTTAATCTTCTCTGAACCAATCCACACCACCGGCGCTATGATTTCCTGACGTGTACCGGCAATGCTCTGGCGCAGCTGGCCAATTTTCTCAGTCAGTGCCTGCCCGACTTTTATCGCCGCGCTGCCGGTGACGTCCGTTTCCGCATTGCCGCCCACTGTAATCAGCTGATTCTGCTGTGCGGCCACGCTGTAACTGCCGGTTGTTACGTGCTGGATGGCTCCGGCCATCAGTGACGCCGTGCCGATCACAGTAGTTCTGTCCGTGGCTTTGACCGTCGTTTCCCTGCTGACCAGCTCACGCTTTTCCGTATCCGCTTTAACTTCCCGGCTCATTGATGTTTCACGGATGGCCTGATCGGTCTGGCGCTCCCAGTCTCCCGCCTGCGTTACGCGCTGTGAGACTTCCGTGCGCTGCTGCTGCAGCTGTTCGCCCGGCTTCACGTCCGGCAGGCTGGTCCCTTCCGGCATCGTCTGGCGCACAAACGGTTTGTCCGGGCGTCCGCCGGTAAAACCGACCTCAACCAGCGTACCCTCCGGCGGGAACTGGAACATACCGGAATCATTACCGGCCATCGGTACGGGTAACGGCACAGCAGGATAAACCGGCGTACTGCCGTCCGGATTGCCGTCAGCATCCAGCAGCTGCAGATTGACGGCATAGCGCGGCCTGAAGGGGTCAGCAAAGCTTCCGCTTTTGACCGCCTCAGTCGGGGCAACAACGCGCGCCATTTTAGGCAGGTGCAGGCCGCTGGCCAGCTCCGGGTAATGGCTTTCCACCTGACGCTGCACCGGTGTTTTCTGCAGGGGCTGACCTGTTGTGCGGTTTCGCGGCGTCCAGGTGATTGTCATGGTGTCGCTGTTCAGCTGCACCTTTGTCACGCGCTGGCCGTTCACCTCTACGCCCGGACGAAGTGACTGGATCACAGGTACGGTCATCGTATTGCCACCGGCAGTGGACTGGCTGAACTCTGGCGGAATGTCCACCGGCTTACCAGCAAACAGCGCATTTTCAGCGCCGCCCAGATACATGCTGCCATCGGGCAGCTGATACCAGATGTAATCATTAATACCGAAGGCGCGCCCCAGACTGGCCAGCAGCTGAAATCCCGTGCCGCTGTGAGTGAAGTGCGGGATCGGCCTGTCGCTGTAATCTGCCTGGGGCACGGTGACGGTCAGGCCGCTGTGTTCTTCCAGCCAGGCGGCAATCTGGCGAAGCGTCGGGTGCTGAAAAGCGCACGGCCAGGCGCGATCAAATACGCCGCACAGCTCACGGATGAAAAGGCGCTGATAGCCGGTTTCTGAAGGCTGCGAGCGCTCCACGTATCCGGTAAACCAGCGCAGCAGCCGATCAGGGTAGCCGGTGTCAATGCGGACCATTTTGCCGGTGTAATCCGTGCTGGTCTTTGCCGTGATAAAACCACGGCCACAGCTGTTAAGCTCCAGTACCAGAGCGGCATCCGTCAGATGCACTTCGTCAGTTGACAGGTAAAGCCGGGTTACAGGTTTCATCGCTATTCCAGTGCGTCATTCACCGGCTTAAGCACTTTGCGCTCAAACCACGTCATTTGTTCTTCACTCTCGCCTGCGGCCTGCCCTTTGCCGCCCGCGCTGCCGCTGCCGGTCTGTTTCGTGGCCGTGGTTTTACCACTTGCGCGCGCTTCACGCTTTTCCTGTACGCTGACATGCTCGGTCAGCGTGAACGTTATCAGCCAGGACATTTTTCCTTCCTGCTGCGGTGCATCCACGTTGCCGGTGAAAGTCGCCTCACGAAAACTCACCGCGCGCGCCACCTCATGCGCCACGCGGTATTTCTGCCGCTGGCCACTGGCATCAGTTGCAGACGCCAGCTCAAAAATGCGCTTCAGCAGGGCAATATCACTGAACCCGATTTCGCCGCTGATCCGCAGCTCTTTTCCCTTGATGCCCTGCTCTGCCTTTGCCGTTGAACTGGTCTGCCCGGACTGGTCTTTGTCCTGAAAAGCCATTGAAACGGTCACCCGCATATTTTTAAGCGGGATGCCCTCACCATTAAGCGCCAGCGTCGGGTTTGTACTCATGGATCATGCCTCTTATTCCTTCAAGATTGTCACCGACCAGCATCACCGCCGCCGTATGCACAGCGGACGGCTGCGGAATGTCTTTAACCAGCTGCGTGAGCGTAGTCACCACGTCGCCGCTGCCGGTAAACACCCATGCCCGTGCGCTTTTGCCCTGCAGATCGCCCAGCCCGGCGGCAATGTCTGCCAGCATGGCATCACGTTTCTGGCCAAACGCAGCCAGCTGCGCTTTCAGGCCGTCAAGCCCTGCCGCCGCGCCTGCTTCGCTCTGTGCCTGTTTCACAGCAGCGGCTGCAAACGCGGCGCGGCTGGATGGCACGGACAGCGGCACTAACGGCGGCAGCGCAGCGCTCATGCCTGCAGGCAGCTGCATCTTTTCCGTGGCCAGCGTGGCGGCTGACTGCGCCAGCCGCTTTACCTGCACAAACGCCGGTGCCGGAAAAACCTCAGTAAGCTGGTTCAGTGAGGACATAAAACTGTCATGCGTCTGGCTGGCTACCATCAGAATCACCACATCAGACTTTCCGCCGGTGCCTGCCAGCTTCTGCGCCAGATAGGCAGTGGCGTTAACCGGACTCAGATACGCGCCGTTATCAGTTTGCTGTCCCAGCCCGTAAATCCACGGATGCACCGGGACCATGCTGCAGTTCAGCGCGGTCACTGCATCCGTCAGCGCCAGCCGCGCCTCACGCCACATCATTCAGCTCCGGCCAGACAATGTTATCCGGGTCTGAAACATCAAGCTCAATCAGATCAAGGCGGTAATTTTTCAGCGCTGTCAGACGGGCTGACTGCTCAGCGGTTGCCCTGCCCAGTTCAACCGCATCCAGAAGCGGGGACATTTCCGTAACCGCATCCGAAATCAGCGACAGACGTTTTTTATCTGCCAGCTCAACCCGTTCCGCCTGGGTGTATGTGCGCGGCACGATTGCGGAACCGTCAAACATCCATGAACCATCAATCGAGATACTTTCGGGAACCGCTTCTTTTTCAACTTCTGCAACGGAATATCCGCCAGGGTAAAGGCGTGATGCATCAAACCCGAAAGAACGGATCACACCCTCGGTGTCGTAGCAGACTTTCAGCGTGTCATCACTGAAGCGCGTGCGGTGAAAATACCAGTCCTCACCTTTCTCACTTTGAAAATAAAGCGCGGGGATCATCAAATCCGCATATTCCGGAATGTACTGTGTGAAATTTTTAAGGATTAACATCATGCTGTATGCCCTACATTTACCCAGCCTATTGACGGATAATATTTCTGAATCGGACGGTAAAACACCGTATCTCCACCGGGGTTATCGCCTTCATAATTCCAGCCGGTCATCACACAACCACCGGGAACACGCTGCTGACCATTTTTAACAATGAGGAACGCACCTTCGCCACCCAGAGCAACATCAGAAACCCTGTTAAGCTGCGCATCATTCGCTTTATTCCACGCATCATTAGCCCTGTTGTTAGCATTGTCTGCATGTGTGGTAATGGATCTCAGCGCCCCATTTAAATTAATGTTATTCCAGTAGCCCCGAAAAATACTGTTAGTACCACCGCGCTCAACGATGTCACCGTTTTCCTGATAAACGTGGCCATTTCCGCCCCATGAAATAATCAGATTTGACTGAATAGTGACGCCGTTCGCAAATGTGACCTGTCCCGTATCGTGGTTAACCGATAGCGGACGTAAATCATTCCATGAGCCATAGGGATCGCCGGGTTTTGTAAACATCAGGTAAAAATTACTTCCATCAAATCGCCAGAACTGGGCACGCCCGTTTGATGATACGATCCTGTAATTATCGGGCTGACCTGAAACCGCCTTGCCGTTCAGCCGAATAAAGCAATCAAGTGAGGACGGGTTTATCTGAATATGGCCACCATTGAATTCAGACATCAGGCTGCCCGTATTAACTACGTTTCCGTCTTTAATTTTTTGAAAGAAGAACGCGCCCCCATAGGTATTTCCCGGTTCGGCACGCGCGACAACGTTCGCTGATACGGCTAAGACATCCCCTTTTGCCTCAAGCGAACCATCCAGCACGCCACCTTTCTGCGAGTAACGCCCGTTTGCGTTGTCCATCGCTGCCTTAACGGCTTTTGGCGTGGCGGCCAGTTTTTCGCTATCGCTGGCCGTTCCACTGAACAGTTTTACAAAGCCCTTTTCCTCAAGGGTTGCATCAGGATGATTTCGTGATTTCTCATGCGCAGTCAGGGCATTGCTGGAAGCCTGTTCGTTCAGGCTGCCTTTTGGCCGCAAATCGGTAATGTTCCCGGCAGCGTCAATGCTCGCCAGCGCTGACACGTAATGCTTCACGCCGTCCACCTCATAATCAGCAAGATCAGCCGCCACTGTGATTTTGCTCTGTACGCCCCAGACGCTGGCCAGCGTCCCGGTAAAGCACACGTCCAGCCATACTTTTACCGGCTTAACACCTACAGTAATTTTCTGGTCAGCATCCAGCTGGGCGCGCAGGCCACCCACGTATCCCGCGCCGCGAGTAACGAAAAACTGCGTGCCGCTTTTTCCGACCAGCCAGCCATCACCGAAAAACGCAGCCGGGCCGTAAATATCGGTATTTTCCAGGCGCTGACGTTCATCCATCGCCCCCATGCGCGCGGTGAAATCAATCTGCCACGTTTCCGCTGGCGTGCTGATACCGGTTTCCTGCTGTGCGCCGCTGTACTCCATCAGGAATGAACGTGTCAGAACGTTGCCCTGCTGGCCTTCGCGGGTTTTCAGCTTCTGCTGTGCCGGGGCATGTACGATCATGGCCAGCGTCCCGGTTGCGCTGTTCACCAGGCCAATCCAGTTAAACGTAAAATCGCCCGTGTCCGCGCCCAGTACTACCGAATGCACCACCGCATTCTGATTCACCACGCCTTTGCGCGTGACCGCCTGCCGGTGAACTATCTGCGCCTCTGGCGGGATGCCCTCGCTGCGGTCTACCGGCTTAGCCGGATCGAGACCCGGCACGTTCGCAAAAATAAACCCATCCAGTAAGACCGGCTCGCCGGATTCCGCCTGGCGCGCTTTCCACTGCTCAAATGCTGTCGTGATAACTGTCTGTGACATAATTTTCCCTTAAATTCTTGCGCTGAACGTCGCGCTGGCCACGTCCGCCCCGGCGATGCGCGCCGGGTAAACCACATATTCACCCTGGTCCCAGCCTGCGCGGATGGCGAACGGCTGCGAGGTGATCACCTCAAACTGATAGCGGCGGCACGTCCTGCCGTACTGCTGGATAATCTGAAGCAGCAGTTGCGCGTTGTCCGCAATCTGGCTGTCTGAAACGCGCACCTGTATTACGTCCCAGTCAATGCCGGGCTGGCGCTCAACCAGCTCCACATACCCGATACCCAGCCGCTCAAAAATGCTGATAAACCCGGCCACTGACCCGGCATCACGTGCGTTGATAAACGCAAATGCCACGCGCCTGCGGAACAGCGAAAGCGGCTCACCGTTGAAGCGGGTAATATCCCGGTCATACGCCAGCAGATTCAGCAGCGGTTCAGAACAGGTCAGCGGATCAAACTGGCTGACCGGCCACGTAATCCAGCCGTAAACCTGCGCCCAGAACCGGCGCGCGGCTTTCAGAAGTTTGTCCGGCTCCCCTTTGCGCATCCATGTAGGCAGACGCAGCCCGGCCAGCTTTTTATCGAAATCAGTCATGTTCAATACTCACTGTCAGGCTGTTAAGACGCGGCACGCTCAGATCGCTGACGATATCGCCCAGCGAAAAGGTGACCGAATCGACTTCCGGAAAAGCTCTGTGCAGCTCGCGCCCAAGGTTCGAAAATGAAAAGCGCGCGTAGGGCCACGTCTTTTTAACGTCATAGTCAGCGTTTTCACGGAATGCGCTGCGGATAAGGTTTCCGGCATTTTTAATCAGCAACGCCTGATTTTCGGCAGTCATGTTGTCCGGGTTTTGCAGATACATTTTCACGCTCAGATCGTGCCGGGTTTCCGGCATTCCGAAGCATTGCATATCGTCGCCGTGGCCGTGATGGCCCTGCGTGTTGATGTAATCATTAACCGCCGTGATAAACGGATCTGACAGCACGCCGGAATCCAGCAGCAGATAGGCGTTTGCCGTTCCCGGTCCGCGCGGCGCATCGTGCAGAAAGAAAATCCGGTCAATGCTCAGCCCCACTACCCCGGCAATTATTGAGCGGTAAACAGCGTCAGTGTGGTAGTTACCCACCAGGTTAAACTGATTGCGGCAGCGCTCGCGCAGCTCGTCATCACTTTCTTCATCTGCGCCCGGCACGGTCAGCCAGTCTTCCTCACTCTCTGCCTGCACAATGCCGGTAACGGCCACCGGCAGGATGCGGTAATAGCCCGGTGCAAGGTTCCATGCGGCCCCCACATCTGACGCTCGCACCGGGATCAGCGCGCTGGCCACCCCAGCCGGAATGGTGAAATCAGCAACGGTCACCAGCTCGTAAACCACGCCATTAATGCGCTCAGTCTGGATACGAGTACCGGCCTGCACGGTCACATCAGCCCCCGCACTCTCCTTCGTGAAACGGATCACGCCCTCAGCCCGGCTTGCCGGTTTTGCCGTGACGTTGACCGCCCACGCCAGCAGGCGCAGCATCTGGCCGCCTGCCGTGGCCACGAACATATTCACCAGTACCGTATTGATCATGACGTCCGTCAGCCACAGCACCGGCGCGGTGATAATGGCCGTGACCAGCCGCCAGAACGGCGACATGCGCGACGTATTGGTGATAAGTCCCTCCTGCGCGGCAATGTCCGTAAAGCGCGCGTTCAGCTCCGCTTCCGTCACCGGCATCCCGCTGGCTTTCACCACCTCCGTAAAATCCACCTGCGGTTTGTCCGTCATATATCCACCCCGTAAGACAGTGCGCCGAAGTCGTATGTGCTGGCCGTCACCCAGAGGCGTGACAGGCTTTCTTCTGTCAGCTCAATGGTGCCAGGGATAATCCGCTCATCGTCTTCAATCAGTAATTCAAGCCGCGTCAGAATATCAGCGCGTAAGGTCGGGCTTCTTTCAGCAATCATTTCGGTCATCAGGCCAGATTCAATGATGGCGTGTGCAATATCCTGCTGAATACTTTTACGGTTATTACACGTGACCGGCTCTTTGCCCGTATTTAAAACAAAGTTGCCGTTTTCAATCAGCAAATCGATATACAGTAATTCACTCATCCCGCCAGCTCCTGCCACTCCATCAGCTGCTGCGGCGTCATGCCGCCACCTGTATTAATTTCCACTTTTTCGATGCGTTTGCTGTTATCCGTTACGCTCCGGCTGTTGCTGGAAATGGTTTTATTAATTCCGCCTGTCTCTACACCTTTTAACTTGCCGCCGGTTGTCAGGTTATTTTCGATACGCGGCGGCGGTGCGGCAGGTTCACCAAATTCCGCAATATCTACGCCGGGAATTTTATTTATTTTGCTGATAATCCAGTTCAGTGAACTCAGGGCCGTTTTTTTAATGTTGTCCCACAGGTTCGCAAAAAGATTCATTATCCCGCTGGCCATATTCCCCAGCGTTTGCGTTACGGAAAAACCGGACAGCAGCGCCACGAAGCTCTTCCAGCCTTCGCTGATAAACGCCCAAGCTTTACCAAACACACCGGCTACAGCGGCCACCGCACCGGATACAACCTGAAAGGCTTCGGTGTTCATCACGGCGGCTTTAATCGCATCCCAGTGCGCGATCAGCAGATAGCAGCCTGCGGCCAGCAATGCGACTGCGCCAATGATCAGCAGAATCGGCCAGCTCATGAAGTTAATGGCCACGCCAGTCATTACCGATGCCATGCGCACGGCCAGCAGTACGCCGCGCAGGGTACGCATGATCATGGCGTAAGCCTTTACCGCTGCCCCGGCCAGCCAGATCGCCCCGGTGTAAAGGCGCGTCACAAGCAGCAGCCCCATCACGATGCCGCGCAGCCCGGTCATGACAAACGTGGCCATGCCCATCACGATATTGGCCACCGCACCCGCACCGGCAAAGCTCAGCACGGCCAGCGCCACATATCCGACCACGCGTGCGATGTTCGGAAACATCTGCATCCATCGCGCGAACGTCTGCCCCATATCCGCCAGGCGGTTCAGCAGCGGATAAATCACCGGTATCAGCGTCAGGCCGATCACGCGCCGGATGGCTTCCAGAATCTGAATAAAGCGGTCCCACGGCTTAACCATCTTCGCGGCCATTTCCTGCGTGCGCTTAAGCCCGTCATTTCCGCCCAGCTCAGTGATGTTACGCTGCAGTGCTGTCACGTTGCCCCAAAGCTGTTTTACCACCGCTGAACTGTCACCGAATGCGTCATCAAGCGCTTTCTGCGCCTCCACGTTACCGGTGATACTCGCCCCATATTTTGCCTGCAGCTTGATCAGGATTTCCGGCATGGACAGCATCTTTCCGGATTCATTTTTGAAGCTCATGCCCAGCTTTTTCGCGCCATCCTCTGCGCCGGTCAGGAATCCTTCATACGAACCGGACGCCTCTGTACCCAGCGTGCGCTGCAGCTCCCCCATCACGGCAAGCTGCTCGTTAAGGCCGATGCCGTAGTTTGTGCCGACGCCGCGTGCGCCCTCCATCAAATCTTTTATTGCGCCCATTTCCACGCCGAAGCGCTGACGCATAAACGCCACTTTCCCCGAAAGCTGTTCCGCAAACTGCACGTTGCCCAGGCGCTCCGCATCCTCGCGGAAGTTACCGAACATCTGCCCCATGAACTCTGCCGACTCCGCTGCCGTGCTGCCCAGCGCAGCGGCGGTAAGGTTGGCAATCCGGGTAACCTTCGGCAGCTCGTCACCGGTCAGGCCGCTTATGGCGGCGTTAATGCTGGCCGTTGACTGCACAAACTCCACGGCGCTTTTGCCGTAGGTCATCGCAAAAAGGTTCGCGTCCTTCTCAACCTGCTGCAGCGCTGTGCTGTCGATGCCACGCGCGGTCTGCTCCTGCAGCGCGTCATACATTTCAATGGCCGGACCCAGCGCGCCTTTGATGGCCTGACCCACGCCCCACAACGCCGCACCGCCAACACCAACGCGCTGAAACGCTGACCGTGACTTGTCTGCAAATTCCGTGACGCCTGCCTGTGCCTGACGAAGCGGCCGCGTTACCTTGTCGATCAGCGATAACGTAAATTCCAGCTGTTTCATTCGCTTCCCTTAAACGCCAGCGCAATGCCATTAGCTACGGCAACGCGCTGGTTTTCCCAGTGCCGGTTATCAAGCCACAGCGCGGCGGCAAGATTCTCCGCGCTGTCATTCTCTCCAGGCAGCCAGTGACGGCGTAAAATCAGATATTGTTCGAGTCCGTTGGCGTCAATATTACGGACCCGCTCGCTTAGTTTTTTACGGTGATTTCCAGCTCTGGCGTATATTCTTCCAGCACCTTGCCCACAATCTGTAACGCCGCGCCCGGCAGCGCCAGTAATTCCTGCAACGCTTCTTTTGTTTCCGGCGTGACGATACGAACCAGAAAGTTATGCGCCGGGGAAACTTTATTTCCCATCGTAATTTCGTTGATATATTTGTTATAGGCGGTGACGTTCGGCGTAAAAGAAACGTCTTTGCCTGCGATGGTCATTTCAATTTTTTTATCACTCATGCTTTCTCTCTCTTAAATTAATTTCGTCAATAAGCTGGTTATGGCGCGCCGCGCAGGTTGAATAAATATCAATCCACTGAATTAATAATTCCGCTGCGGCTCTGCCGTTGGTTCCGGTTAATCGGGGAAGATTAACCGGACATTTAGTTTTTAGATTTTCCTGATAGGGTACGTTCTGCGTTTTCACTGGCGGCGTTGTACAGCCTGAAATAATCACCAGACAGGCAATCATTACTGAAAACAGGTTTCTCCAGTTCAGCGCGGATGCCTGCCGGTATCGCACCTTTTAATTCCTCCAGTTTGTTCTCAAGCTGCCTGGCTGACTCGCTTGCCACGTCCTGCAGCTGATCACGCGTCCTGTCAGCGGCAATCCCGGCGGCACGTTCGGCAACCAGTTCCACGCTGTCGCGCTTCCACTCCGCGCCGGTCCATCCCGCCAGAAACGCCAGCGCCAGACCGGCCAGCACAAACAGCACGTCTCTGGCCATCAGCGAACACCGTTATGCTCAAGGCTGAAGTGGTTGCCGTCCGGGTTCGACTTAAAACGCCCGCCCCAGCTGCCGCCCAGTGCTTCCCAGTATTCACCCAGCGCCCGGTAATCCTCGGTGCGGGTTTTATACTCGCCGTTAACAAACAGGTTAAAATCCACCGCCAGCCGCTGCGTGTGCAGGCTGTTGGCGATGCCGCTGCCCTTCTTCGCATTCAGCGCGGCCTGCTCCGGCGTGCGGTAGGCTTCCCCGAACGTCAGGCGCATCCCGTGATCATTCGCCCAGGTGATCAGCTGCGCAATCAGCGCGGTGAATAACTGCTGCTTTTCCGATAGCGTCACTTTTACTTCTCCTTATCGTCGCCACCCAGACGGCGGCGTAACCACATTTCGCAGAACTGATAACCCAGAATCCCCAGTCCCGCCCCGACCCCGTTTACCGCCAGCGGCGACATATCCGGGAACTGCACCAGCGCCGCGCCTGCTGCGACTGAAATAGCCGACCCCAGAATGACGCGCCCGGCAATCAGGCGCGGCGTGATTTTTTCATTACTGGCCAGCACCTTGCCCAGCGCGATAACCCCGCCGAGCAGCAGCAGCTGCATCAGTGTTTTTTCATGGTCCTGCATCGTATCCCCGTTAGCTGATCAGGCTTTCCGTTGCCGCCGCTTCCAGATACGGCACGCCGTTAATGTTGACGAACTTCGGACTGGTCACGAAGTATTTCACCTTGTGCGTGCTGATAGCGCCGCCCTTCGGATCGATATCCAGTACGTTACTCAGCACCAGTTTGCAGCCGAAGGCTTCAACCTTCGTTTCTTCGCTGCCGACCTTCGCATAAAACAGAAAGTCCAGCGTGTCGATGCCGCGCCATGACCCGGCGGCACGCGCCTTCGCGGTCAGCTGCTGAAAGGTTTTGCTGCTCAGCTCAATCTCACCTTCTGCAGCGACTTCCCCGGCTACGTGTCCGTCCGGTACGCCGCGCGTGGACGCCGCCGCCGTGCTGTCCGTGATATCGAGAGAGATTTTTTCGACGTGAAGTAATTCCCCGTCGATGTTTACATCGAATGACTGACCGCTGATGCGCTGGCTCATGCTGCCCCCTCTGTGCTGTCCAGGCTGGTATCCAGTAGCAGCCCCACGGTAATTTCCTTTGGTGATTCAACCGGACGCATCACGATATAAATCTCCACCTGTTTAGCGCTTTTCCAGCTGATTGATACGTCACCGTCGCGCGGCGATTTCACCTCACCAGGGAAACGGATGCCGTTAATCTGGACTGACTGCGACATTTCACGCAGTGGCTTCGCAAAACTCTGCTGCGCGGCGGCAATGCTACCCGGCGTGCTGTTCAGTGTGCGATCAGCGATTCGGGCAATGGCCAGCAGGCGCACGCGGCGCGCGATTTTGTCCGCAATACGCAGGTACTCGATAACCTGATAATCCCCGCCTTCCACATCCAGCGTGCGCCCGTCAGACCAGTAAAGCCCGTCATAGTCCGGATACCACATCGGCACGCTGAAACGCAGCTTTTCCAGCGCCTGCAGCGTGGCCAGCTCCAGCACTTTATCTGTGCCGTCCACCGGCAGACTGTCACTGCCCAGACTTACCAGCGCCCCGGTTTTCACGCGCGCCGGGCTGTCAGCAATGGTCACGGCGCGATTACAAAGGCGACCGGCCAGCACGCCCGGCTCATTGCCCCACAGGCGCGGAACCAGCTGCACCGCTGACGCAGAGATTCCGCTCTGCAGCTTACTCATGCGCGTCAGATAATCCGCCCAGGCTTCACCAGTCTCCGGACCGCCAACTGACAGAATGAACCACACCCAGCGCCCGAACTTCGCCAGCAGCGCGCTGCGAAGCGAGGCGGCAGCGTTAATTTCCTTCTTATCCGGAACATCCGCGCACAACACGACCCCTTCCACGGATGCCACCTGCTGCGCGCTCAGTACGGCATCTGCCCATGCCGACAGCTCTGCATCTTCGGCCAGGACGTGAACGTATGCGGACCAGTTCTGACCGGCATTTTCCAGCGCGGCCATGACCTGACTTTTCAGCGCCGAATCCGCCGCACCCAGCTGCGCATCAAAATCGGTCTGCGTATTAACCGCCAGCGTCTTCCCGGCGTTAGTTGCGCCGCGTCCGATAAAGAGCACGACGCGCTCAATATCCTTTGTTTCACCCTGCAGCTGATTAAGCTGATTGACCGTTACATTTGGCCAGCTCATACCCTTCCCCTGATATCCTGCGCATTAACGTCCCAGCCGTAGCCAATGGCCTGCAGCTGGCGCGCCAGCGCCTTATTGAAATCGTCGCTGCCCATCCCAAGAAACGGACGGGACGGCACATCGACAGTCCATACCGTTTTTGCCGCCCGCCCTGTCAGCTTGCGGATCAGCAGACCGGCCTGCGCATATCCCATCGTTTCGGTAATTTCCTTAAACGGCGGCTTACGCCACCGCTTCCCGCGCTTCACTTTGTAGCCCAGCTTTCGCAGCCGTTTAGCCTGCGCCAGCGTGGCCATTTTTCCCGCCGGTGCGGGGCGACCCGTTCCGCGTGCCCTGACGCTGGTTTTCATTCCCTCCTGCTGCGCATAACCCACTGTCCCGGCAGGTACTGCTTTGTCCCCGTTCCGGTATCCACCGCCCTGCAGGTAAAGCCGCACGGCTTCAATTTCGGGCATTTCGCGGATGTGCAGAAGGTTTGGCAGGTTGCGCAGCATCTTTCCCCGGCGGCGCGTTTTTCTTGCCTGCCACGGCGTGCCGTCCGGCGACTGCTGATTACGCACGTTGCGCTTTGCAGCCGGGATCACGCCATACTTCGCCATGCGCCAGATAAGTCGCTGGCGCTTTTTGTCGGGCAGCTCAAGCTTTGCAATCTCGCGGCGCATTTCACGCAGCTGCGCGGCGTTAATCTCCGCCCCGAAAATCACTCCGCTACCTCCGTGTAAATCATCGCGCTCAGCGCCGTCCAGATTTCCGGATCGGCCAGCCGGTAACGCCCGCCCTGATAAGGGATCGGCCCGTTTTCATCCGGCACGATAATCAGCCGTTCCGCCATCGGCACCGTAACGGACACAATTGCGGTTTCCTCGTCAATCAGCTCAATGTCCCAGTCGGGATCGGCATTCGTTATGCCGACCTGACTGAATAAATTCCGGTCCTCTGTATCAGTCGCCTGCCACACTTCCAGCAGCGCCATCAGCAGACGCGGATCACACTCACGGTACGGGAAGCGCTCCCAGATAAGCTCTGCGTCATAGCGGATCACCGAAAGCTGCACCTGCCCCAGCCCCATATCACGCGCGGCGGGGATGGTTTTAAGTCCCGTCATTTCGCTGGTAAATGACTGCATGGCACGCTGCGGCATTTCTGACTTAATAAAGCTGGTCAGTGATTCAAGCTGACTCTCTCTGCTCATACCTGCCTCACCGTGGCGCGCTTAAGCCCCTTAATCAGACGGATAGTCACTGAAGCCTCTGCCAGCAATCCCTTGCGCGTTTCATCGCTCTCCTGTCCCGGATGCGACTCGCGGCGGCCAACTGACGCAAACTCGCCCATCAGGTCCGCTTTTGCCCTGGCATACACCGCTTTTTTGTACTGTGCCGCCAGCTGACTGATGCCGTTCATACTGACCCCCGGCACGTCAGCAGCGGTCTGGTGTCCTGCCGCCCGGTGCTTTTCCTGCACACCGGCAAGCCCGCTGTTTACCTCCGCTGCCGCCGTAAGTAGCGCATTCGCCACTGTTTCCGCATCCACGTCAGCCGGAATACTGCGGCTGCGCTGGAAGTCTGACAGGTTCATATCCGGCCAGAATCCGTCATTGGTCAGCGGACTGTCCTGGTATTCAATCGGCTTGCCACTGAACATAAAATCCCCCGTAAAAAGGTGGGCTGACCGGAATCCACGGCGCATTACACTATGTGTTCTGCCCTCATCCGCGCCCACCCGGCTTGCGGTAGTCGTTATTCAGCCGTAAGCGCCCGGATGCGCGCCGCAATCGTCTTGCGCATCGTGCCTACGCCTGCCCTGTGATACTTCGCCTCGGCGGCCGCCAGCAGCCGGTCAGCCTCAGACAGCGTTTCGACGCTATCTGACGCCGCCGCCCGCGCCTGTCCTGATTCATCACGCAGCAGCAGCAGCCCCGCGAATTTGAACCATTTGGCGGTGATTTCCTCGTGCAGCCGCCAGCGCTGCGTGACGTTCTCAAACGTCCGCGAGAAATAAGGCTCTAAGTCTTCACCCGCCTGGCTTGCCTGCTCTGCCCAGTTCATCATCTGATCGGCCACAAAGGCCGGGAATCGTGATTTGATGTTCTCAGGCGTGGCCTGCTCCTGCGCAATGGCAATGTCTGCCCAGTCCAGCGCCTGATCGAACTCGCCCACGTCAAACAGCCAGATGACGCAGTACGCGAACACCGGATTGGCATACACGCGCCCCAGTTCAAGGTAACTTTCCACCGTGGGCATCCACTTCGGCAGCAGCACATCACGCTTCATGGCCACGCGCTCCGCTGTGGTATCGAGGCTGCGCAATACCGCCACGTCTTCCATGATTTCCTGCATCTGCAGGTGAAGGCTGGCCGTGGTGTTTACTTCCTCAAGCCGCGCCTGCTGCTGCTGCATGGCCACGCGCTGGCTGTGTCGCTGTGCGGGTGAAAGACTCATGGTTAGCCCTCTGCCGGTTCGGTCACCTTACCGATGGTCACCGCATCTTCGTCAATGGCCGCGTACAGCTCCGGCTCCTCAACGGCGTAACCCTCATTGCGCAGGTACTTGTTTTCGTACTGTTTGCGGTCTTCCACAAACTCCGCCTTACGCTGACGCGTGCCGCGTTGCGTGTAGATGTGCAGGTTTGACAGTGGCGTGACCACCATGCGCTTGCCCGGCATAAACGGCGGGATAATCGCGGTGCGCCCGGCAATGGTGCTGCCCAGCATCTGCGCGGCGATTTTCTCCGTGGGCTTGTCCGCCTTCTGATACAGGCGGTATTGCTCCGCCGCGACCAGATCGGCCCCGACCAGCACAACCAGACGCGGATCGTTACGGAACTGTGCCGGAATTTTGGCGTTAATCAGGTCAGAGGCCATCGCATCCAGCGAGTGATAATCACCGGCATCGTCCAGGGTGACCGCATCGGTCATAATCTGGTAACCGTCTTTGAAACCCTTCATGCGCTGATGCCAGCCGATATTGACGTCTTCGCCGTTCGGGTTTTTCTCCGGATCGGTTGTCGTCGCCACCTCTTTGCCGTTAAAGCCGATACGCAGCATGTCCAGCGCAAACGCCTGATTGGAAAACGTCTGCACCAGCTGGAAGAACTCACCCTCATCACCGGCATTCGCCCACAGTGAAAGCAGATCCCATTTCAGCGCCGCGCAGGAATCAGTTTCGACCAGCTTGTAATCGTTGCCGCCCACACCGACTTTGCGACGAAAACGCCCGTCAGCCACGCGCCCGGTATGAAGTGCCGACGCACCCACCGAAACGACCTGGCCGCTCAGCTGGTCCACGTCTGCCACGGTGATCATGTTCAGGAACTCCACGGACTCCAGCAGCGCAGCGCGGAGGCTGGTTTCCTGCGGATCGGTGAGGCTGAATGCGCGGGCCGGATTCGTCACGCTGTAATGCTCAGCCAGTCCGGCAGAGAAAGCGTCAATGAATGCCAGTGCGCGTTTGTTTAACTTCATAAATAACCCTCTCGCAAATAATGCGACTTATAGAAACTTCCCTGACGAAGGCGAAATTAGATGAATTTAAATTTGCGGCTTTCCTGCTTATCGCCGGGCTTACGCTTCGGCAGCTGTGTAATCTTGTTATCCAGCTTTCCAAAGTTTTTAATGACTGCCCCGATATTTTCACGCAGCGTTGCAAATTCCTGCGTATCCACCACTTCGGCAATGGTATCCACATCTTCCTGCGTGGAAGCCAGCTGCGTTTCAATTGCAGACACACGGCCTTCCAGATTATTCAGGGCTTCAGCCAGCGCCTGTAATTTGTCGCTGTCTTCCGGCGCATCAGTCGTCACATCATCTTCAGCGAATTTTTTCGGCTGAATGCCAAACAGCTTTTGCCAGTTTTTCATTTTTGTTTCCTGTTCCACTTTTCCATTCCGGCCAAACTTATAGCGATAGCAGCCGGGTTTGATTTTTTTGCGCTGGCTAAAGCGCATACGTGAAGTGCCCACGCTGGCAGGCGAGTCCGTTGCCGCCAGCCCTTCGAGATAGCTGCGCCCTGTGCCGCGAAAGTTTCCGTCTTCGGTCAGTTCTACCGAAAAATAAAGAAGCTGATCGCGTTTATTGGCTTCAATCAGGCTCATGTTCGGACTGATTTTTGCGTAAAGCCTTACCAGCCCGTCATCACCTTCCTGCCACATCACCTGTTTTACGCAGCCTCCATTTCCGTAATCGCGTTCATGCTCCGGCCAAATAAGTGCGGCGTATAATTCAGGGTCATATGTTTCAGCAGCATCAATTAACCATTCCCGTTTTAATTCCCGGCGGTCAACCGTATCTCCCTCGGTGGCAATACACAGCCAGTCAGTACATAACTGTGACATATATTTTCCTGCCCTCCGTAACAGCAGAGCCATTATTAATGAATTAAACGCCTGCCGCACCCTGACAAATTCTGCTGTGTTCGGATAAAGGTAATTAGACGAACCATAAAGAATCAAAGCGGGATTTTTATTTACTCTGCATCGGCATAATAGCGATCAGGCAAATAAAGGAATGAATTTATCAGATGGCTAAATACAGTGAAGAATTACGCGGCGTTGCGCGCGCCCTGTATTTAAGGCGATATACGCCGAAGGAAATTGCCAGTGAATTAAATCTGCCGAATGCGCGGATCATTTATTACTGGGCTGAAAAGGAAGGCTGGGCAGATATGCTCAGCCATGAAAGCACGGAAGATGCGATAGAGCGCCGCATCCAGCTGCTGACCGGGCGCGATGGCAAAACAGAGCTGGAACTGAAAGAACTGGATCAGCTGATTGCCCATGCGGTAAAGCTGCGCGCGCAGCACAACAAACACAAAGAGAAGCTGGCCGCCGCGCGCCCGGCATCTGCAGGCAGCAGCAACGGCAGCATTGAAGAGGAAGGTGACCAGCCTCGCAGTAAACGCAAATACAATAAAAACGACGTATCCGGACTGACGGAAGACGACCTGAACTTATGGGCTGAAGAACACCTGTTTGGCTACCAGAAACACCTGCGCCTGAACATCGGCCAGCAGGTGCGTAACATCCTTAAAAGCCGCCAGATCGGTGCGACCTGGTATTTTGCTTTTGAGGCGTTTGAAAATGCCGTGCTGACCGGCGACCCGCAGATTTTCCTTTCCGCATCGCGTGCGCAGGCGGAGGTTTTCCGCTCATATATCGTCAACATCGCCCAGGAATATTTCGGCATCACGCTCACCGGCAACCCTATCCGCCTGAGCAACGGCGCAGAGCTGCGCTTTCTGTCCACGAACAAGAACACGGCGCAGTCATACAGCGGCCACCTCTACTGTGACGAATATTTCTGGGTTCCAAACTTCGCGCGGCTGAATGAAGTGGCCTCTGCGATGGCCACACACGACAAATGGCGCACCACCTACTTTTCAACGCCGTCAGCCAAAACGCACCAGGCTTACCCGTTCTGGACCGGCGAAGAGTGGAAAAAAGGCAGCAAAAAACGCGCCGCCGTGGTGTTCCCCACGTTTAACGCCATGCGCGACGGCGGACGCCTCTGCCCCGATGGCCAGTGGCGCTATGTCATCACGATGGAAGACGCGATTGCCAACGGCTTCAACCTCGCCAGCATCGACAAGCTGCGCAACCGCTACAGCAAAGACACTTTCGATATGCTGTACATGTGCGTGTTCGTTGACAGTAAGGACGCGGTATTCAGCTTTTCCGACCTGGAAAAATGCGGCACTGACATTACTTTCTGGCAGGACCACGACCCGAAAGCGCGCCGCCCGTTTGGCGATCGTCCGGTCTGGGGCGGTTATGACCCTGCCCGCTCCGGCGACCTGTCCACCTTCGTGATTATGGCCCCGCCGGTGCTGGCCGGTGAGAAGTTCCGCGTGCTGGCCATTATCAACTGGCGCGGTATGAACTTCCGCTATCAGGCCAGCGAGATTAAAAAACTCTTTGGCCGATACAACTTCACCTATCTGGGCGTAGACGTGACCGGCATCGGCCAGGGGGTTTATGACAACATTCACCCCTTTGCCATGCGCGTGCTGAAACCTATCCGCTACGACCTGAGCACAAAAAATCGGCTGGTACTTAAAGCGGCAGACGTTATTGAAAGCGGACGCATTGAATGGGATGCGGATCTGAAAGAGGTGGCCGCGTCGTTTATGTCCATCCGGCGCGCCGTCACGAAATCAGGCAGCGCGGTGACCTTCGTTGCTGATCGCACGGCAGAAACCGGCCACGCAGAGGCAGCCTGGGCAATTATGCACGGGCTGGACAATGAGCCGCTAAACTACGAGCACAAACCTAAATCCAAATGGAAGTTTCAGAAGGCAGCATGAAAAAACGATATAAGCAACGCGCCAGCGGCGCACAGCAGGCGGCAGGTAAGCGCAAAATGTCCGTGCTGCGCTTCGGCAAGCCTGAACCGGTACTGACCACCGGCACCGATTACCGCGACGTCTGGTATGACAACGATTTTGATCACTACAGTCTCCCGATTGACCGCCTCGCGCTGGCGCAGCTGGTAAACCTCAACGGCCAGCACGGTGGCATTCTGCACGCGCGCAAAAATATGGTGCTGTCGGATTATCTGGGCGGCGGTCTGACGTTTGACAGCCTTGAAGCTGGCGCGATGGATTTGCTGACGTTCGGTGATCTGGGGCTTGTCAAAATCCGCAACGGCTGGGGCGACGTTGTTGCCCTGGAACCCATGCCCGGCCTGTATATGCGCCGCCGCAGGGACGGTGAATTTGTGGTGCTGCAGCAGGGTGAACCGCTGGTTTACGCTGAAGAGGATGTGATTTTTATCCGGATGTATGACCCGCAGCAGCAGATTTACGGCCTGCCGGATTATATCGGCGGCATTCACTCAGCCCTGCTCAACAGCGAAGCGGTGATTTTCCGCCGCCGGTATTATCACAACGGCGCGCACACCGGCGGCATTCTCTACACCACTGACCCGAACATGACGGACGAAGTTGAAGAAGAGATAGAGCAGCAGCTGGCCAACAGCAAGGGGATCGGCAACTTCAGCACTATTCTGGTGAACATCCCCGGCGGCGATAAGGAAGGCGTGCAGTTTATCCAGATGGGGGATATTGGTGCGAAAGATGAATTTGCCAACGTGAAGAACATCAGCGCGCAGGACGTGCTGAACGCGCACCGCTTTCCGGCTGGCCTTGCGGGGATTATTCCGCAGAACACTTCCGGCCTGGGTGACCCGGAAAAGGTGGAAGCCACCTATAAGAAAAACGAGGTTGCTCCACTCCAGCGCCGACTGATGATGGCGGTGAACGGTGATCCGGAAGTACCGGAACACCTTCACCTGAAATTTGCCCAGCAATCAAAGAACAAGGATGCGGCATGAGGCGTAATCGGATAAAATCCAGGCAAACTTACAACGCCGGAGCCGCAAATATGCGCGTGTTAAAAATTGAGTGCCCAGAGTGCAAATCGAAGGCGGTCATCCGTAAAACAAATCGCAAACATCGCGATATTGCTGATATTTATTGCTCATGTGCAGACGTTGAATGTGGACATACTTTTGTTATGAATTTGACGTTTTCCCACACAATCAGCCCTAGCGCCAAAAAAGGCGATTTACTGATTCAGCAGGTAATCAGCGGCATGTCAGCAGAACAAAAACAGCTGACTTTAAAACTTCTGCAGGCATCCTAATAAGTACGCCCCTCACTAACTGGGGCGCTTCTCCTCGCTTCGCTTTTCAGGTCAGCTAAAAGGTCTTCCGTCAGTTCACCCAGCCATTCATCAAGTAATGCGCGGCGTTTATCTTCCACCAGTGAATGAGTCATCATTTTCACTATAAAATCAATCCGTTCCACCTTAACTATCTGACTTAACGACGCAGACATTTCAACCTCCCTTACATTAAACACTGTATAACCATACAGTATAATATTCATTACGAAATATGAATCCTTTTTTGGGATTTATCTACTATAAACATGCGCTAACACCATGAATTAGCCTGAAGACCACCCCGGCCAGCACTCGTTTTTATTGGTATCAGAAACGTCTATAAGTCGCTCCGCCTGATACTTCAAAAGACCATGCCCCCTGAAAGAGATCGCGGCCCCGCTTAAAAGCCGGTCAATTTCTTCATCACTGCCTTCAAACCCCCTGGCTTTCAGCTCCACTTCTAACCTGCGGCGCTTCGGCCCCGTACAGTTATTGACAGAACTCCAAGGGGCGGCGTTGCCGCCAGAAAAGCCAGCCTCCGCTGACGCTTCGGCCAGTTTGGCGACCTTTTCCCACTTAACCAGACGTGTTGGCACTTCCGAACCGGCAGCGCGCGGACAGTAAACCCCCTGCACCCGCTGAACGTCTTCACCGTACTCATTGCCACATTCGGTAATTTCATAAGCCAGACGAACAACCAGATCAGACCGGGCAACGAGCGGACCGCCCTGCGCCTGCGTGTATGCTGCCCAGTCAACCGCCACGCTTGCAGATGCCAGAACCGCATCCATTTCCGGCTGCTCAATCTGCTGGTCACCGAGCCTACGCAGTTCACGCCACACCGTCACCGGCGCACCGCCAATCTGCTGAAACTGACGGATACGCCAGCGTGATGCCCAGGCTGAAACGGCTTTTGCCATTTCACGCGCGTTACCGCCCGTTTCACCGTCGCTTTCTTCATCAAGAGCATAGCCGTCGATGTTTTTAGATATGTATTTGGCGATATAGCCCGTTGCGCTGCCTTTGGTAGGATCAATCGGCTCAACGTGAAAACGCGCCTTTAGCGCCTTCTCTGTGTTCAGCTCCTCACTGTCAGCAATTCGCGCGTGATAACACATAATGTCCCGCACTTCGTCCACATGTTCAGGACGCATGAAAAGCAGCATGTGCCAGTGCGGCGTTCCATCGTGATGCGGCTCCACAACACGGAAGCCGAAAACGTGGATACCGGCACGGGCAAACGCAGCCCGGATTTTTGCCCAGACAGAGCAGAGATATTTTTGAGTATCGCGTGGGTTTGCGCCGTTCCACTGTGAAACGAATCCACCTTTGCTGTGTACGGCGTGAAAACGTGACGGCGCGGTGATCGTGTAAAAATCACCGGCATAGCCTTCGTGGTTGGCGATATCTTCAAACCCGCGCATACGCGCCATTAACTCACAGCGGCGAATAGCCGGATTAGCATTGCTGCGGTTGACCATATCGGCCAGCGCAATGCGATCACCATCCTCATTAACCAGATCAAACTTTTTGAAAAACTCGCGGTTACGCTTTTTCTGCTCTGCCCACTCTCCGAGTGTTCCGCGTGAAACGTATGGACTCGCAGCCTTCTGGACCTGCCCCACGGCAATAGCCATATGCTCACGGTGCAGATCACGACGACGCTGCAGACGAACCCTCCACCATTCAGGTGACATCATGCGCAGAATCGCGCTTTCAGCATTGCGACGCTTAATCCTGCCGGTCTTTTTAACTGACAGCCAGAAAGGCGGTGTAGTACCGCATTTCAGTGCTTCCTGCGCCAGAAATACATAACCCTGAGCCGTGCGCTGCTTCAGCTCGTCTTCATCAGGTTTATCGTCGGGCGTGGTCATTTCTGCCCAGGAGTGGAAAGCCTCGCCTAAGTGACTGGCAATGTTATAAGCAAGATCACGCACACGGTCCCGGTCATAGCCCGGCAGATCATCAAGGTTATCTTTGAAAGGTGAAGGCATACCGGTTGAGTAATCACGCTGCCATGCTGCGTTAACAAGTTTCAGACGTGGCAATACGCTCTTACCGATAGTGTTGCGTAAGAACGTATTGGCACGGCGGCGACCGTCTTTAGGTGACTTTAAAAGTGTTTCATATCGCTGGCCAAAATATCCGGACAGGTAATCCGGAATATTATGCAGGTACTGGCTGCGCCACTCATGATCGGTTGAATCACAGTGCCAAAGTTTAAGCTCTGTGTGAGTGATGCCCTGCGGTGCTCCAGGCGAAAAGAACTCACGCCGCATTTTATTTACGGCGTGGTATTCACCCTGTAACAAATCAGACTGTGCTTCAGACATTGGCAACCTGCTGCGCGCTCAACTTTTCAAACGCAACATCTGTCAGCTCTGTAAGACGTCGCGTTTCACTGACGAATGCGGCGAACGTATCCATATCCCCCTGAAGCACCAGCCGCCCGATAACGTCCGAAATGAGATCGCGCAGCAGCAGAATCTTACTGCTGTAAATGGCCATAGTCTGCGGCACCTGCTCCCGGATACCATCGACTTTCACCCATCCCAGTTTTTCCAGCGCAATAAGCATGTTTCCACCCGGCTGCTTAGGGCTGATCGCACGCAGGAAATAAACATCATCAATCCTGACTCTCATAGCGCTACACTCTCCACTTTTCCAGCAGATATACCTACGGCGGAAGTTTCCGAGGCAGTACTGTTAACCCTATAGCTCTCTTGCTCCCACTTTCCCCGGCCTGAATATTCCGGCATCATTCCCGCTGCATGAGAAAGTATTTTCATCGCATTGAACAGCACAGCAAATCCCGAATGGAAACTTAGATTTTTTAAGGAATTTTTATGAAAGACACATACCTTGATGGCGTAGAGCGCGCGACGATTGACGACAAAATTGATGCCATCGCTAAGAAAATGGCGAAGAAAGAAATGGGCGGTATGCCCATGGTGACTGCAGTTCAAAATGAAAGGGGCGAAGTCTACAGGGTAATAACAGTGGATGGTCTGAGTGCTTATATCGCACTGGTACAATCTATCGCTGGTTTGGGCCTTGAAGATGTTCATAAAGATAATTTAAATCCTGGTAAGTACGATTCATTGTTTGTTTTCAAATAGCCTTCAGGCGGCAGATGCCGCCTTTTCAGCTCACTTCGCAAAGTATTTACGGACATAACTCTGCAATTCTGTCCTGCTTACCAGTGCTCTGAACTCAACACTGCTTTTAAATTGATACTTCGCGATGTATTTCCCTTTGTTTTTCATTCCAGCGGTTACTGCCATAGCGCACCGCCTTTGCCGTCAATGGCTTCGGCTTCCTGCCGGATCAGTTCAACAATCTCAACAGCAGGCAGCCCTTGATTGGCTGCGTGCGTGGCCAGACGATCAAGGCGGCCCGACAGCTTAGTTGCCATATCTTTGCCACCTTCAACACGCGCCTGCTTGCACAGCTCCTGTACCAGGTCAGTACTGCCGGCCGGTTCCTTTTTTAAATCCTGACGGGTCATTCTCATGGCATTTTCTCCATTTAAGAGCGCACGAATCCCCGGCTATCCGATGGAAAGCCAAAAAAACGTGCGACGGGTTATTAGTGCTTTAAAAGCGAATTAAGGATCGAGGAACGGAAAGGCTTCACATGCATCTGCGACTGGTTAGGTGATGACAGCGAATGTAATTCGTAAGATACGCTCCACCATGAACGGATAAGCGCCACAACGGGCGATGCTCCAAGTAAGCCCGCGGCAAAGTAAATCGCGCGGATTGCGCTCAGTGCTTCAGTCTGCTGTGTGTGGGTTTCCGCCTCGCGGAATGCACGACACCAGAAAGCAGCACTTACCAGCAGCCACTGAATTTTGTCGTCCAGGTGAATAGTGTCATTGAAGACGAATTGTTTAAGCGCGACTGTGCTGCCTTCGGTGTCACACTTGCTCAGGAAGAACTCCGCATAATCCGGGTTAACACCCCAGTCGCGGAAATCCTCAAGCAGCCCTTTTTTTTCAACGGTGATGATATTCATAACATTTCCTCAGTGGGCGCGATTGTCAGCGGGTTTACGCAGCTGCTGCCGCGCCTTTATCAGCTCATGTACTGGTGTTCCCGGTACAGTGGGGACTGCTCGCGCTGCGTTCAGCGCGCTCGGTGATGGTTTCTTTTCCTGTTGAAACGCCAGCGGCCCCAGCCCTTTGAACATTTCAACCATGCATTTCAGACGCTGCAGGCCGCGCTTAATCTGGTGCAACTCGCGGTCTGTGAACTGGCCCCACGAATAACGGCAGTGACGCGCCTTTAAGCCTGAAGCGTGCAGAATAATTCCGCGCTGATGTTCGCTAAGCCGCTCCCAAATGCCGTATGCCTGTGTGCTATGGCCAGAAACCATCTGGCGCAGCACGCTCAGCCATTTCTCATCATTTGCATTCATGCTTTGCCCCATGATTTTTACGGGTTAAAGCAGGATTCCAACGCAGACCGTTGGGCAGCTGAATTGTGCCGTGGCCATACGCAGGCAGCTGTTTCGATGGCGACTGGCGCTTTAACAGATTCACAAATACGATCATGTTCACCTCACGCAACGATGCCAGGCATTGAAGCGCTTACCACATCAACGGCAGCGGCCAACACCGGCACGGTTTGAAAACGACTTTCAACGGAATAGACGAGTAAAGACAGGCTGCGAATAGCATCACTGGCTCTGTTAAGAATCTGATTGCGGCGTGCAACGGTCATCTTTTCCGTTGAAACCGCTTCCCCAGCGATTACACCGACACTGGCCACAGCAGTTAATGCACAAAACTGCATGTTTTCAGGTCTGGCGTTGTTTACCGGTACAGAAGGCTGACAATTAATCTGACGCAGAAAACCGTCCAAAATAGTTGGGTCTTCGGTGAGATCGATGATGGCCAGCAGTTCAGGTAATGTCAGTTGGTGCGACTGGTCCGGATTCAGCTTGTTGCGCAGTGTGGCCGGTTGCATTCCTACTTTTTTAGCCAGTTCTGTGACGTTGTGTGCCAGTGAAAACTGGCGGCAGGCATCATCAAGATGGTTTCGTACTGAAACTTTATAATCGTACATGATTCGCACCTTACGAATTGATAGCCTGGAATTACGCGTTAAACGAAACGTTGCATTCGCTTAATGCCATGACGGTCAGAGCAGCCATGTTGATCTCAACCAAGCCTTTTTTTTGAGCACCTTTGGGCTTGATAGGCAGCTTTCCGTATGAAATCAGGTTTTCAGCAGTGCTACGCGACATGCCAGTACGGCGGCAGTATTCATCGAGTGGAATGTACGGATCAGGAATCACAATTGTAATGTTAGGACGCATAAGGCAAACTCCTTTGTTCCCCGATAGGGCAATATCGGTGGATATAAGTGGATATTACTCATTTTGACAACTCAGGAGTGATGCTACTTCTCAATAAAGAAACTGTCAACGATTGACTGTTCATTTTGAAAAGTTGCGATATTGCATATGGGCAAATTTGACGTTGATTTTGATGGGGACAGCGCCCCTGTACTCGATAGAATCATTGAAGCATATGGCTTCAGTCAGAAACTTATGCTCGCTGATCATTTAGGAATGGCAGCAAGCACTCTGTCTGGGCGTTACAGACGCGGTGGTTTTCCTGCTGATATCGTAGTTAGGTGCATTGCAGATACAGGTGTAAATCTTGAATGGCTGGCCACAGGGCATGGGCCTAAGTTCGACGATCAAAAGCTTGATGCAATGTCCATTAGGCGTAAAAAACTTTTAGATGGTCAGCTTTTCGATTCAGGCTACATCATGATTGATAAGGCATTGATATTGCCGCCGAAGCCTGAACCAGTCAGGCCAATTCTCGTTGTTGATGAAAATGCTCAGTATTTAATTGACCAAGAATTCACGGAAGTTTCCGATGGTGAATGGCTGGTACAAGTTGAAGGTAAGACTAGTATTCGAACTCTAACCCGCATTCCGATCAAAAAGGTTCGGGTAAGTGGTGTCGGTATGGCATTTGATTGTGGGCTAGATGACATAACCGTTCTCGGCCGCATAGGTCTGACGATTAAGTGATATGGCTGTAAAAAAACAAAATGATGGGCAATGGCTGGCCGATTTTTACATTGTCAATCGCAGCAACGGCAAACAGGGTAAACGCATTCGCAAGAAATTCGCCACCAAAGGTGAAGCCCTCGCATTTGAAAACTATACCCTACAGAAAGTTGAAGATGCCCCGTGGCTCGGTGAAACCAAAGAGCTGCGGAAGCTAACTGACTTAGTTCATCTTTGGTATGAGCGACATGGCATTACATTGCGTGATGGCGAAAAACGCAAAAGCGCTATGTTGTGGGCGGCTGAATGTATGGGTAGCCCTTTAGCTAATGAATTTAACGCTCAGCTTTTTACCGCTTATAGGGCTAAAAGGCTGGACGGTCAATTTGCACGTACTAAGCGCATTAGCCAAGTTTCGCCACGAACAATGAATCTTGAACACGCGTATTTCTTAGCTGTATTTAATGAACTGAAAAGACTTGGGGAATGGAAAGCCCCAAATCCGCTGGAAAATGTCCGTCAATTCCGTACTGATGAAAGTGAGATGGCGTATTTAACTAATGAACAAATAGACGCCCTTTTAGCTGAATGTCGCAATAGTAGCGCTAAGGATTTAGAGATTATTGCAAAGCTGTGTTTAGCAACTGGTGCCAGGTGGGGGGAAGCCGAAAGCCTTAAGCGTAGCCAAATATCAACAGGCAAGATCACTTTTATTAAAACAAAAGGCAAGCGTAATCGCAGCATTCCAATTGATTCAGAATTGATAGATGAACTGCCCAAGAAAACAGGCAACCTATTTTCTCCTTGCTATTATGCATTTCGCTCAGCGCTTGAACGGGCTGGCATTGATTTACCTGCTGGACAATTAACTCATGTACTAAGACATACCTTTGCTAGTCACTTCATGATGAACGGCGGCAACATCTTAGTGCTGCAAAAAATCCTCGGACATACAGACATAAAAATGACCATGAGGTATGCGCACTTTGCCCCCAATCACTTAGAAGAGGCATTGCGACTCAACCCACTAAAGTGTCGCAAAAGTGTCGCGCAAGCCTAAGATTATTGGCCAATATTGGGGTATATTGGTTTCCTAACCTCTTGATTTAAAGATAAGTCATTGATTATTGGTTGGCTGTTATGGTTCTCATAATCGCTTGGTCGCTGGTTCAAGCCCAGCAGGGGCCACCAAATTTAGTGATGAAAATCATACAGTTAAGCCACCTGCGCAAGGTGGCTTTTTTGTTTCCTGAATCTACTATTGGCAGCAAAATGGCAGCAGATGTTTTTTTGTCATCTCTAGTTGTTAATGACGACTGTGCAAAAGAGTGATGCCGGCCGTTTAAAATGGCCTTACAGATAGATCGTATGGAACAAAAGAATTTTTTATCTAAAGGTGAGTGGGCCGCAACATACGATTAGTAAACGTTTCTTAAATAGATAGGCTCTACAGTCATCACTAAAGTACATAACTTGTGGAGGTACATAGTTAGTGTGCCCGATATTTTATTGTGCGAGATGCAGCCAGCGACAAATGTGGTAATAATTGCCTAATTTTACCGATAATTTTTGTGAAGAACACAGAATATTTCACTGCATTTTTGCATAATATTTTTTATGCTTGAAGAAATTAATAAATCTATTGACTCTTTAAACATTAACGGTAATATATTAATTCCGCCAAAAAACTTTAGCCTCCCTCACTATAAAAAGTACAATTGGCACGGTAATTAATAGATATTCAAAAAGGAATTTAACTATGAAAAGAAATTTCATAACAGAGTACTGCATTGGCTATTTAAACAGTTATACAGGTATGATAACTGCTCACCAGCTATTAAGTGACGGAAAAATGTCACCTAAACAATCTGAAGCATTATCGGAATGTCATATATATGCCATCACTGCGATACCAACTACATACTTTAAAAAAGACTCTTTACGATATGATGAGAAAGGATTATCTGGCTCCATCTGCTATAAAGTAGATGGAGATGAAAAAGAAATTGAGTTTGAACATTTCCCATGGGTATGGGATGAAAATGCTGTAACTATGCAATGTAAGTATCCTTACAAAGAAGTAATAAACTATGATAGCAATGGAAATGAATGCACATACATATCTGCAAATTATCTTGCTACGACGTTTTTGAATAAAAATTTCAGCGAAAAAACTGACCTGAATGATTATGAAGTTTTGTATATTGGGCAGGCTTTGGGAAACCAAGGCAATAGAACTGCAATTGATAGACTAAACAGCCATTCAACATTACAAAAAATTCTTGCTCGAACCTCGCATGAATACCCAGATAAAGAAATAGTTATATTCATGTATGAGTTTAAACATGACAATATGTTTTCATCAATGGATGGCAGATCCCTTAATGCTGATAAGTCTATAAAAAATGAAGAAAGGCTTATGAACGCTATCCAAAACCCACCTAATAAAAAACAAAAGATAGGCTTGATAGAGGCCGGGTTAATTCGTTACTTCCAGCCTCCATATAATGAAATTTATAAAATAAAATTCCCATCAACAAAGCATAGAGTACTTAACTCCTGTTATGATCTTGACATGTCAGGTTTTGTCGTAGAAGTAAACTGTGAAAACATTAATTATTTTCTACACTCCAAATCTGTTAAATCAAGTTATCACCATATAGTAAAAATTGATCTTTTTAATTCTATAAATAGATCTTCTTTCTTTACCCCTGGTGAATTTAAAGTTTCACCCGACGTTATTAGTTAACTTCTTAGGAAAAAATCGTCGAGAAAAAACTCAGCCTTTTTTATTTATAGCGCATATTGTCTATTAATAATAAGGCTGAGTAAACTGAAAAACCAGCTCTCAGAGTTATCAAATAATTCACGCACAACTTAAGTGTTTACAGCTAGAATTTGTGTCTTCGCTTAAATAAGTGATAACACAAATTGCCGCGCGTCACGGGTAACTTAGTAAATAGTAACAATCACAACCACAATGGTTGCTGCTGATTTCTTCCCGGATGCGGCGGCACAGATTTAACGCTACCCGGTTTCATAATGTTCTCTGAAACCGTTTCATGCGATTTAAACGTGCAACTACAATTGATGTTCTGGCACTGGTTAAATCGTTCTTTGGTTGTTGCTGATACTTGAAAGCTGCTGCGGGTATGTGCGGCATTTCTACACAAGGGGCAATTCATCATAATGTCGTCTCCAAACCCAATTGAGATGAATATTACTAACTTAAACCATATTGAGATAGCACTATTCCATTTCAAGTGAATCTATTTTCACTTCAAGTTCAATGCTGGTCGTATAGCCGTTTTCCGAGCTCAGGCTGTGCGTCAGCGTCGTGATAATCCACTCCCCGGCATCAATCTGCTGTTTGAACCCGCTTACCTTCACCGGCATTTCCGTGTAGAGATCTCCGCGACCACGCGCCAGCTGGATTGAGAACGTCGCCACCCCGCGCTGCAGGCGCTCCCACTGCATTTTTGCGGCGCGTTCTGCGTTGGCCCGGTTCGCATAGGTGCGGCTCAGCACCAGGACGTTCTCATCCGTGCCGATCAGGTAATCGCCCTGCATCGCCTCCGGCTCCTTCTTCTGCGCGGCGGGCTTGCGCTTCACCGTGGTTTCCGGCTTCTTCTCCGGCTCGCGGGTGTGCAGCCAGCTCGCGATCACGCCGGTGTAGGCGTCACGATCAGCCAGCGTAAAGCGGTGGGCGTCGCCGTCTTTACGCACGAAGGTGATGGCGGGCAGCACTTTACCGCTCGCTGTTTTCCCCTGTCCCTGCCGGATAAAAAGCAGGAATCTGCTCCAGCGCGAAAAGCGACAGCCTGCCGCCGGTGATTTCCGGCAGCAGCACGCCCGACAGCGTGATGGTGTCATTGTCCGGACCGAGAAACTGCAGCGAGGGCCGCACGCCTAAGCGGCTGTTTGATGGGAAGCGCCAGCTGCGCTGAAGCTGCAGCTCCTGATACGGCACGGTTTTAAGCATGAAAACAAACAGGCCCAGCGTCATCATCATGAGTCAAATCCTCCACGGTCTCGGTAACTGCTGCGTGCGCGGGACTGCGCCTGCCGCTCTTTCGCCTCCAGCCTGCGCATCACCTCGTCGACCACGTCCTGCGCGCTCTGTCCCGGCTGCTGCACGATGGTGATCGGCGCGTGAATGCTTACGGGCGCTGCGTTCGCCACTGACTGCTGGCGCGGCGCGTCCTGCCGGCAGCTCTGCGCGGGCAGGCTAAGCGGGTGCAGCGGCTGTTCACGCTCACCGGCCCGCCGACGATTTCCGGACCGTTCTCACCCACGACGGCAAACTGGCCCGCAGGGATGTTGCCGCCGGTGTCGTACATGCCCGCAAACGCCGGGAAGCCGCCCGCTGGCAGCGCCACCTTTCCGCTTGGACTGACGCTGGCGGCCTGCGGCGGCACCGGCAGCTTCGTGCCAGCCGCAGCTTTATTAACGAGGCCGAACTTATCCAGCAGCTCGCCGATCCCGGCCTTCAGGGTGTCCAGCGGATGCATCACCATATTCAGCCCGTCGGCCAGCCACTGCCCGAACTGCCTGCCCATTTCGGCGGCGTTCTTCAGCTCGTCAGCGGTGGAATGCACCGGCGTCAGCAGGTCTTTAAACCAGCCGAACAGCGCCTGCACTTTGTCACCGATCCACTGGAACACCGGCTGGAGCGGTGAAAACGCCTCGCTGATTGGCCCGGCCGCAGCCCAGAAACCGTCCACCACGCCGCCTAAAAATGCTTTAATCGGCGCCCAGTATTTCCAGATGCCCTACTTTTATTGCCGCGCTGCCGGTGATGTCCGTTTCCGCATTGCCGCCCACTGTAATCAGCTGGCTCTGCTGCGTGGCCATGCTGTAATTGCCTGTCGTCACGTGCTGAATTGCTCCGGACATCGGAACAGGCAGCGGCACGGCAGGATAAACCGGCGTGCTGCCGTCCGGATTGCCGTCAGCGTCCAGCAGTTGCAGATCGACGGCATAGTGGGCCTGAAGGGGTCAGCAAAGTTTCCGCTTTTTACCGCCTCAGTCGGGGCAACAACGCGCGCCATTTTAGGCAGGTGCAGGCCGCTGGCCTGCTCCGGGTAATGGCCTTCAACCTGCCGTTGTACCGGTGTTTTTTGCAGCGACTGGCCGGTGGCACACAATGAATTAATACCGAAGAATGGAAGAGAAACCAGATCCACGCTGTTCTGATCATCTTTACAAAAATAAAGGCAAGAAAAACCGAACGGTGTCGATAACTAAAAAATCACATGCTGAACTGCCGTCGAGTAGAAAAACGCAGTTGCTCTTTAAACTTGCTTTTTTAAACTTTAGAAAGGCCTGCAACGCGCCGCAATCGAAACACATGCTGAGCAGGTAAGACACGTTTTGCGCCACACTTTCGCTTCTCACTTCATAATTGGTGGCGGTAATATTCTAGTTCTACAAAGGTTATTAGGGCATGCAGATATTAAAGTTACAATGAGACATGCACATTTTCAGCCAAATACTTTCCGGAAATGACGTTGATAAATATTATTGATCTTTTGAAATTATGAACGAAAGGGAT
>Ga0256409_1000348_pt1 | contig 34059 bp, 23 predicted proteins | sample PhySR1_FD_185981 | JGI IMG/M metagenome (GOLD analysis project Ga0256409, IMG submission 185981) | Leaf surface microbial communities from sunflower plants in UC Gill Tract Community Farm, Albany, California, United States - DLSL S.R1 | ecosystem: Host-associated > Plants > Phyllosphere >...
TGACAATCAGTTTGTCGCCATCCTGCAATGAACGGCCCGGCGCGGAGCCCAGCGGATAATACTCGCTGCGTTTCATGCTGCCCTGCTGGCGGATAATGGTCATGTGCGTCGCGCCCGGCTTCGGACGTGCCCAGCTCAGGGCTTCGCTGACCGGGATCGTGCTGTCACGGAATTCAAAGTCGTAGCTGTTGAAGACATCGCCTTCCACGCTGAACGTGTGCTGACGCGGTCCGACCACGATGGTATCGCCATCAGAGAACTGCGACAGGCGCAGGTCACCGTTGAGCAGGAAATCGTACAGATTGATGCGCGAACGCACGCGGTCATTGTGTTTCACCACGATATCGACATAGCTGCCGCGCTCGGTATCCACGCCACCGGCTTTGCTCAGGTAAGAAAGCAGTGAGTCAGACGCTACGCCACCGTACAGGCCAGGATTGGTGACATAACCGGTGACAAACACTTTCACCGGCTGCGCCTGAAGCAGTGAGGCATATACGTTCACGTTAGCCTGATAAACCTGTTTCACTTTGGTGGTGATCACGCTGTTCAGCTGGCTGTTAGACACACCGGCGACTTTCAGCGGCCCGACGTTCGGCAGGAAGATATTACCTTTCGGATCAACGGTCAGCGCGCCGTCAAAATTGAACGCGCCCCACAAACGGATTTGAACCTGATCGCCCAGGCCGACAATGTAATTCGGGTTGAATCCGATGCTCGCCGCGTTATCAGCCGCCGCGCTGCCGGTAAATAACTGTGCACCGAACATACGGCTCATGACCGCAGGCACCGGAGGCGGTGGCGAATCATCAAAACCGGTATCAGAACCGGTCTGCTGCGTCTGCCCGGTCAGAAAAGTCGGCAGCGGCGCGGCGCCGGTCATGTTCGGATCGGCGTTGATCCCGATGGCATTTGCCTGGGTAAGCTGGCAAGCCAGCAAAATTAAAACGGACTTCAATAATTTCATAACAAGCTCTGTGTGCGATTCTTCAGGCAAAAAGGGATAGCGGTACAAACCACATCAATCTTTATGGTCATCAATAACGGCCAGCAATAATTTAATCGTTCCGAATAACAGGCAGCACACCAGCAGCCAGCTTGCGATCATATAAGGGATATTCGGGAACGTGGTTTCTTGCGGGAGCTGCGGTGAGCTGATCACCGAGAGCACCTTCAGTTTTCGTGCCGCTTCAACACGGGTTTTCTCCACCGATGTCAGCGTGAGTTTGTAGAGTTCAGTATCAAACTCGACTTTCGATTTAATGCTGTCGAAATCTACCGCCATGCTGTTCAGCTGATGGCCATCCGGCGCGGTGATTTTGCTTTTTTCCTGATCAATCTGCTTACCCAGAGAGGTAATGGCGTTCTGCGCGCTGATCACCTGCGGCGCATCATCGCGCAGGTAGGTCAGCAGATTGCGCAGTTCCGCTTCCATCTGGATTTTTTGCCCCATCAGCGTATTCACCAGCGTGGTCGCTGCAATCGCCTGAGCCTGCGGATCGAGAATATTGTTGTGGTTCTGATATGCCAGCAGCTGGGTTTTGCTTTCATCCAGACGGGCGCGGGCTTCACGCATTTCGTTTTCAGCAAAAGCCTGCTGATCACGGGCAATTTTATGCGTGATTTCGTTGATGAAACGTTCGGATTCTTTGAGAACGGCCTGGTTGAACTGCTCGGCAAATTCCGGGGTAAAACCCTGCGTGCCGATGGTCAGCATGCCCGATTTATCGTCATACGTGACGGCAATGCGGTCGCGGTAGTAATTCAGGAACTGCTCACTGCTCGCATCTTTTGGCAGGTGATACAGAAAATCCAGACCGCTTTTACCGAAAACGGAACGGAAATCGAGTTGCTTATCCAGAACGGCCAGCATGTCAGGCGAGTTGATGTATTCTTTTAAATACATGGCGTCCTGAGCGGTGCTGGGATTCCCGGCGCCCAGCAGCAGGCCGACGTTCAGGCTGGAACCGCTGATATCGTTAGAGCTTTTGATGGCGACGGTAGATTCGCTGAGATAGCGCGGACGGCTGAAGATCACCAGATAGATGATCAGCAACGCCATCGGCAGGCCGATCACAATTTTGCCCAGATTGCGGTTCAGCGTGGCCATATTAAGATGAGGAGATCGACGAACCCGGGCAATGTGTTCCCCCGGCCATGCGGACTTCAATTTTTCAATAAACATTTATTATCATCATGACAAACAGCACGTTTTTAGTGTCGTGCTTTATTAAAAGTACCGTGAAAACCTCATTTCCCTCGCGTAAGGTTCACGGTGCGCAAATAGTTTAATCGTGCTTTATCGTCAGTCGAAAATACGGACCAGGCCTGCGACGTTCTTTTCTTTATCCGTCACCAGCAACACCGAAACGCGGTGCTTTTGCATCAGCATTTCAGCATCCGTAATCATCATGTCAGCCGGTAAGGTCAGCGGCGAACGGGTCATCATGTCTCTGGCACGCGCGCTGTCGAGCTGCGCATTCTTTTCCATATAACGACGTAAATCACCATCGGTAATGATGCCGGCCAGCTGGTTCTGCGCATCATTTACCGCCACCATGCCCTGACAACCGCAGGTGATCGCCGAGATAACCTGGCGGAACTCCGTGTCTTCGGTGATGGTCGGCACATTTGCCTGCATCACGTCGGAAACGCGGGTCAGCAAACGGCGACCCAGCGAGCCGCCCGGATGGTAACGGGCAAAATCTGTCGGCAGGAATTTACGCTGATGGATAAGTGCCACCGCCAGCGCATCACCGATCGCCATGGTGAGCGTGGTCGATGTCGTCGGTGCCAGATTATTCGGACAGCTTTCGCTTTCCATCATCAGTTCAAGCGTCGCATCAGCATGTTTAGCCAGCGTCGATTCGCTGTGATTGGTGATCGCAATAATGCGGTTACCAAACTGACGTAATGAAGGAATAAGCTTAAGAATTTCGTCGGTTTCCCCGCTGGCTGAAATCAGGATCAGCAGGTCATACGGCGTAATCATCCCCAGATCGCCGTGGAAGGCTTCTGCAGGATGAATAAAGAAACTGGGGGTTCCGGTTGAGGCCAGCGTCGCAGAAATTTTGCGCCCGACATGTCCGGATTTTCCCATTCCGGAGAGGATCACGTGGCCTTTGCATTCAACAATCAGCTGCAGCGCCTTCTGGTACTGAACGCTGTCGAGGTGTGAAGAAAGACGGTGTAAGGCGTCAGCCTGTTCAGAAAGCGTACTGCGCACCGAATCAATCAGACCGGGCTGTAGTGATACAAGACCAGCGCTTCCAACTACCTGATTATCTGCCACTTTAATACCCTGAATACCCTTCCGGGATAAAACTCACTCAGCGACTACACTTAAGAGTGGTTATTTATTTTGGTTAGCCGATCAAGTAAATGCACGGAGACGAATTCCATTTCCTGGTCTGGCCGGTCGACGCTGCCTGGCAGCTGGAGGGAATTGAATGAGAAAAGCGAGAACCTGAACGATGCAGAGGCTCGCGAGCAAAATATGAACTTACAAACACGCGAAAAATGAAACAGATTCACATGGGTTATTGATAACCGAAACACATTCATTCAATTCACGCGTTTTTTTAACATAGGGCACGAAATAACACAAACTCTATCAGACTTGTCCTAGGAATTTATGACATTTCGCTATGTTGTTGTGACAAATAAAAATTATCAACCCCCTGTTTTATAACCATTTACACTTAGCTAGCACAATTAATCATAGCGAATTAGCACTATAAGCAGCCTATTATTAACCAATAGAAATTTAGCCGTGAATAAATGTTTCAAATGAGTGATTTAAATTAATGTTTCGAGGAGGCCATTATGGCAAGCGGATGGGCGCAAGATGGCGCGGTACAAGATCAGATTGATTCCACAGTGAACGACGCGGTTGAACGAGCGCGTCAGTCGCTCGGCCATGGCGAAAGTGCGCATTATTGTAAGGAGTGCGGTGACCCCATTCCTGAAGCACGCCGGGAAGCGCTGCAGGGCGTGCAATATTGTGTGAAATGTCAGGCAGAGATAGACAAAAAACAGCAGGATCATGCCGGATACAACCGGCGCGGCAGCAAAGACAGTCAGTTGCGCTAGCATTTTTCCTTATGACTGGTTGCACCATTTTGGTTCACTCAGGGCGAATTCCGGTCTGAATTTCGCCCTTCCCTTCTTAACATCTGCTTCAAAACTGAGCACTGGTTTTGCTCAGGTTCAAATAAAGTTAGAGCGAGTTATCATTTGAGCAGCACAATTGTTAATTAATGATTGTTTAAAATACAACATCTGGTTAATGATGAACCCATGCACCATCAAAGAACATTTCAACATGTAACAACGCACCATTATGGTGCCTTGGTTCATAAAAATGCCGCTTGATCGGTTCAGCAGCGCGATAACCTATTGAATTCTAATATGCATAAAGTCTTGCATAAATTCTGGCATAAATTTTGCATTAAAGCGCCGTAACCCAATGCCGTTCCCATAATATGTACAAAGGAAATTCACTGATGAAGTCACTGTTAAAAGTTTCCCTGGCCGCGTTGACTCTGGCCTTTGCCGTTAGCTCCCACGCAGCAGACAAAAAACTGATCGTAGCTACCGACACTGCGTTTGTACCGTTTGAATTCAAACAAGGCGACAAGTACGTCGGCTTCGACATTGACCTCTGGGACGCGGTCGCCAAAGAGATGAAAGTCTCTTATGAACTGAAACCAATGGATTTCGGCGGCATCATTCCTGCCCTGCAAACACACAACATCGACCTGGCACTGGCCGGTATTACCATCACCCCTGAGCGTAAAAAAGCCATCGACTTCTCTGACGGCTACTACAACAGCGGCCTGATGGTAATGGTTAAGAGCAATAACGACGCCATCAAAAGCGTTGCTGATCTGAAAGGCAAAACTGTTGCAGTGAAAAGCGGCACCAGCTCCGTTGATTACATGAAAGCCAACGTGCAGACCAAAGATCTGCGTCAGTTCCCGAACATCGACAGCGCTTACATGGAACTGGGCACGGGCCGTGCTGATGCGGTCATGCACGACACGCCAAACATTCTGTACTTCATCAAAACTGCCGGTAAAGGTCAGTTCAAAGCGGTCGGCGATTCACTGGCTGGCCAGCAATACGGTATCGCGTTCCCGCAAGGCAGTGACCTGCGTGAGAAAGCCAACGCCGCGCTGAAAACCATCAAAGAGAATGGTACTTACGCAGCAATCTACAAAAAATGGTTTGATACCGAACCTAAATAAGCTGTTTTTAATTTAAGTCGTTCCTTTTTTAAGAAAGAGCACTTGAGAAGAAGCGCCTGTCAGATGCAAATCTGCACAGGCGCAGTTTGTTGTTTTACCAGGAGATAATCCATGCAGTTTGACTGGAGCGTAATTTGGCCCGCTCTGCCTATCCTGCTCGAAGGCGCTAAAATGACATTGTGGATTTCGGTCCTCGGTCTGGTTGGCGGTCTGATTATTGGTGTGATTGCGGGTTTTGCCCGCGCGTTTGGTGGCTGGTTTAGCAGCAACGTCGCACTGGTCTTTATCGAGCTCATTCGCGGTACGCCTATTGTCGTACAGGTAATGTTCATTTATTTCGCACTGCCGATGATGGTTCCCGATCTGCGTATCGACCCGTTCAGCGCGGCGGTGGTGACCATCATCATCAACTCCGGTGCTTATATCGCTGAAATTACGCGTGGCGCGGTGTTGTCGATTCACAACGGATTCCGTGAAGCGGGTCTGGCGCTGGGTCTGTCGCGCCGTGCGACACTGCGCTACATCATCATGCCGCTGGCGCTGCGCCGCATGTTGCCACCGCTGGGTAACCAGTGGATCGTCAGCATCAAAGACACCTCACTGTTTATCGTTATAGGTGTCGCCGAACTGACCCGTCAGGGCCAGGAAATCATCGCCGGCAACTTCCGCGCCATGGAAATCTGGAGTGCGGTTGCTGTTATCTATCTGATCATCACGCTGGCTCTGAGCTTTGTTCTGCGCCGCTTAGAACGCAAACTGAAAATTATATGATTGAATTCAAGAACGTCTCAAAACACTTTGGTAAAACCCAGGTGCTCCACGACATCGATCTGAACATTTCTCAGGGTGAAGTCGTGGTTATCATCGGGCCATCCGGCTCGGGTAAATCCACACTGCTGCGTTGCATCAACAAGCTGGAAGAAATTACCTCCGGCGAGCTGATTGTTGATGGCCTGAAAGTGAACGACCCGAAAGTCGACGAACGCCTGATCCGCCAGGAAGCGGGCATGGTATTCCAGCAGTTTTATCTGTTCCCTCACATGACCGCACTGGAAAACGTGGCGTTCGGCCCGATCCGTGTGCGTGGCGCGTCGAAGGAAGAAGCCAATAAACTGGCGAAAGAGTTGCTGGCAAAAGTCGGTCTTTCCGAGCGCGGTAATCACTATCCGTCAGAGCTTTCCGGTGGACAGCAGCAACGCGTGGCCATCGCCCGTGCGCTGGCTGTTAAACCAAAACTGATGCTGTTTGATGAGCCAACCTCTGCGCTGGATCCTGAACTGCGTCACGAAGTGCTGACGGTAATGAAGCAGCTGGCAGAAGAAGGCATGACGATGGTTATCGTGACTCACGAAGTCGGCTTTGCCGAGAAAGTGGCTTCACGTCTGATCTTCATCGACAAAGGTCGTATCGCCGAAGACGGTAAACCGTCTGACCTGGTGAACAACCCGCCAAGCGAACGTCTGCGCGAGTTCCTGCAACACGTTTCCTGAGCGTGATGCTGCCCTTCTCCTCCCCCTGCGAAGGGGGAGGCAGGGAGGGGGTTTTAAGGGTTAACACCTTGATTTGACCTTAATACCCCACCCCAACCCTCCCCTTCGCAGGGGAGGGAGTTTTTCAGATTTACCCTTCAGGTTTGTGTCCCACTCACCCGCTTATGGCACGTCACCCCACAACTTTTTGCCACAAATTATCTACAATACGGCCACTTATGCTTTACCCTTAGGCAGCTTTACGCCGATTAATTGCTATTTTTGAGAGAGGAACAATGCCGCATAACGACAGGACTCCGTTGGCTCACCGCATCCAGACACACGTATTTTCCACCTTGCTGTTCATCACGCTGGCCCTGTTCAGCGCTTTCAGTCACGCGGCAGAACAACCTGCCGGTGCCGATCAGCAAAAAGCCTCATACACCGCGCTGGCCGATATACTTCAGGATGATAAGGCCCGGGCTGAATTAATTTCACATCTGCGTGAAGCCGCCAAAACTCAAACGGCGGAACCGGCTCCCGCCGCTGAAAAGAGCGAACCTAAGCCGGAACAGCTTTCCCTGATCGACGAACTGGTCGATACCACGCAAAGTACCGTCGCGCAGCTCAAACAGCGCGTAGAAAAACTCAAAGACACTATCGATTCCGGCCCGCAGCACAGCTTTCGCGCTGACCGCTTTTTTACGGCGCTGGGGTATTTCCTGCTCACCGTTGCCGTGACCTTTGCGCTGTTTCATCTGATCCGTAAACTGGTGGGTCCGCTGTATGTGCGTCTTGGCCGCTGGGGAAATAACGCGCGGCTTAAACAGGCGCACTGGTATCAGCTGCCCGCCAGTATTCTGGGGGCGTTCGTCATCGATTTAATTATTTTGCTGCTGACCGTCGCCGCAGGAAATCTGTTCACGCAATATATGAACGGCGGCAGCGCACTGATTGCGCGTCAGCAGGCCTTGTTCCTCAGCGCCTTTGCGGTCATTGAATTCTTCAAAGCCGTATTGCGACTGATCTTTGCGCCCGGCTTCAGCTATCTTCGCCCGTTCCCGCTGACTGACATGACCGCCCGTTACTGGAATACCCGCCTGGCCTGGGTCAGCGGCCTGATTGGTTATGCGCTGATGGTCGGCGTGCCGGTAGTGGCAACGCAAATCAACTACACCACCGCCGCCGTGGTGAATTTTGTGGTGATGCTGGGGCTGACGATCTATGCCAGCTGGCTGATACTGCATAACCGGCGCACGATCCACCGCGAATTCAATCTGCTGGCCGAACGCTCGATGGCGTTTTTCAGCGTGATCCTGCGCGCCCTCGGACACGTCTGGCACCTGCTCGCGGTGAGTTATTTCGTGGTGCTGTTTTTCCTGTCACAGTTTGATTTTGCCGGCAGCCTGCGGTTTATGATGACCGCAACGGTGAAAAGTCTGGTGGTCATTGCGCTCGGCGCCCTGATTTCCGGCCTGCTTTCCCGCTGGATCAGCCGCCGCATTACCCTGCCTGATGATGTGAACCGCCGCTATCCGCTGTTGCAAAAACGCATCAACTCGTACATTCCGGCAGGTCTGAAAATTATCCGCGTGCTGGTAGTGCTCAGCGTGACCTTGTTCCTGCTCGATGCCTGGCACATCTTCAATCTCAATAAATGGTTCATGACCGAAAGCGGCGAGAAAGTGATCAGCGGGCTGGGGCATATCCTGTTTATCTTGTGCTTTGCGATCGTCGGCTGGACGTTGCTGGCAAGCATGATTGAACACCGTCTGGGGCAGGAACTGACTAACGGCGCACGACCAAGTGCCCGCGAGCGGACATTGCTGACGCTGTTCCGCAACGTGCTCGCTATCGTGATCTGCACCATCACCGTGATGATCATGCTCTCGCAAATCGGGCTGAATATCGCGCCTCTGCTCGCCGGTGCCGGTGCGCTGGGTCTGGCAGTCAGCTTCGGTGCGCAAACGCTGGTCAAAGACGTCATCACCGGGATCTTCATCCAGTTTGAAAACGGCATGAACACCGGCGAATACGTCACCGTGATGGGGATCACCGGCACGGTCGAAAGCATGACCATCCGCTCGATTGGCCTTCGCGATATTTACGGCGTGTTCCACATCGTGCCTTATTCTTCCATCACCACCCTCTCCAACTACGAGCGCGAGTTCGGCGTGTACCGCGCCAGCTATAACGTCAGCCGCGATGAAGACGTGGATAAGGCCAACGACGTACTGCGTCAGGCGGTAGAAGAGTTGCAGCAGGATGAGAAAATCAAACCACTGCTGCTCGGCGAACCGACCTTCCAGGGCGTCGTGGGATTAGGAGATCAGTTCTTCACTATCCGCGTACTGGTACGCACCAGAGCGCTGGAGCAATGGACGGTGCAATACGCACTGGACAGACTAGTGAAAATTCACTTCGAGAAAGCGGGCATGGTGATGCCGAGACAGGCAGTGCAGATATATAAAGATGAAGGAGATGCTGGCGGTGGGGGCACCTTACCGGTTAGGGCTGAATTGTGAAAATTTCGGTTTCTTCACTCGCCGTGGGGGCTTGACTGAGAATATTTCGGTTTTTTAAGTGCGGTGAGGGCTTGATCGAGAATATTTCGGTTTTTTAAGTGCGGTGATCGCGCGGCCTCTCGCGCCGAAACCGCCCAAAAGGGGAAAGTGCTTTTCCCCTTTTGGATTTCCCCTCGCTTTTTACTCCGCGCTGCCGCTGGAACAACGGACATGTTCTGTTGCCTCGGCAAGTGGCGCAAAATGTCATCGCTCCGCGATTCCCTCATTTCAGGTTTCGAGCCTCGGGTCTCGAACCATTCATTCGGTGCCATTTTTAATCACGCCAATCAACTTTTCTAAAAGATAAATCCATCCCGTTTTTGAATTTAAGATCGTGCGGGCGCTTTCAGAAAACTTGCTGAACGGAGCGGCTTCGAGACTTATGGCTCGAAGACCGAGAGAAGGCACCGCGAAGCGGCAAGATTTCGCGCCTGTCGCGGTGATAACTGGAACATAGCCAGTCAGCGATAGCGCGGAGTAAAAAAGCGGGGAGAGATCCAAGAGAGGGAAAGCACTTCCCTCTCTTGGGCGGTTTCGGCGCAGCGCGTTGAGTGATCACCGCACTTGAGAAACCGAAATTTACTCAATCCAACTTTCACGGTGAGTGAGAAAGCGACCGGTTAGCCGCCCCGTTGCAACGCCCCCGTGCCACTAATGCCTCGTCTGCCCCTGATCCCCCGTGATAACGGAAAACTCCGCCATCATCCGCACCAGATCCTGCATCCCCAGGTTCACCTGATTGATCACATCACCCGCATTGCGGCTCAGCGCTACGCCACCACCGGCGCGGTTGACGCAATTCCCCATGCCATCAATCGCAGCCATTACGCCATCGCGGATGCTTTGCGTAAGCTGGTCAATTTCGACAGCAGCTTTGCGGGACTGATCGGCCAGTGAGCGGACTTCTCCGGCGACCACGGCGAATCCCCTGCCCTGTTCTCCGGCGTGCGCCGCTTCAATCGTTGCGTTGATGGCCAGCAGATTGGTCTGGGATGAAATCCTGCGGATGGTATCCACCATTTCGCCAATGCGTTCGGAGGTCTGCCCCAGCTGCCCGATAATCTCAGAGGTCCGGCGCGCCAGCGCTTCCACTTCCTGCATATCTTCCACCGCTTTCTGCACGATGGTGACACCCTCAGCCGCCGTTTTATCCGTGGTCAGGGAAAGCTCATGCACATGCGTCATCATGCTTTCCTGCTGGCGCTGCTGCGCCATCTGACTGGTAATGTCCTGGGCGATTTTGACAATTTTTATCACTTTGCCGTCGTCGTCGATCACCGGGTTATAACTCGCCTCCAGCCAGATTGCCTGACCCCGGCCATTCATACGCTCGAAGCGCCCGAGAATAAACTCGCCGTTTCTGAGACGTTGCCAGTGATTGCGGTAATCGTGCGAATCGCGGTATTGCGCTAGACAAAACATCGAATGAGGATGACCCTTAATTTGCTGCAGAGAATAACCCATGACTTTCAGGAAGTTATTGTTTGCAGAAATTACATGACCGTCTGGGGTAAAGGTAATCAGCGCCATTGAACGTTCCAGCGCCTGAAGAATTCCCTGGTGTTCGTGAGATTCATTAATTCTTTCGGAGACATCACTGGCAATTTTAATTATCTCAGTGACTTTGCCTTGTTTATTTTTGACAGGTATGTACGTTGCTTCCAGCCAGATTAAGCTTCCGTTTTTCTGGACGCGTTTAATATTGCCGCTGACCGACTTTCCCTGCCGCAATGCTTCCCAGTGCAAACGATACGCATCGCTGGCAACAAACTCCGGCGTACAGAAAATCCGGTGTGGCTGACCCATTACCTCATTCCTGTTGTACCCCATGCTGCTCAGAAACAGATCGTTGACCTCAAGCACCACGCCTTCTGGCGTGAAAGCGATCATCGGAACAGCCTGCTGAATTGCAGCGAATTTATCACGCCATGCCGTACTAAACTGATGAGAAAATAATTGCATAGGACAGACACCCTGTGGCTGATAACGTGAATTAATGCGCGAACGCAATTAATTGAAATAAACACGTGCTAATTCCCGCAGATTATTAGTAAGGTCACTAATAAATAGCGAAAAATAGTCTGGCCCCTGGGTGGGTGGCAGGAAGGTTGCTCAGGCAGTCAAAACATTATGCGGTGAAAAATAAAGTCACGCGCAAAATCATTACTCTGTTAATTAATCAACTTTCTTATAGTGAATTAAGCATAATTTATTCCACTGAAAAAGAAAGGGGGGCGCGGGAGTATTTTTTACAGCCTGTTCACCGTCAGATGAACAGGCTGAAATCAGGGCAGTTCACATCGTGATCAAACTGACCAGCGTTTGATTGCCCAGCTTTTTTGCTGTGAAGGCGTCAGGAATGTCCAGGCCACGAAACGGCTGATCTTGTTACCGTGAACCATTTCGACAGTGCGGACATCCGTCGCACCCTCTTCACTCAGCGCGTCATACAGTAACGGCAATGTCGTTTTTTTAGAAACCAGCACCGTGTACCAGAAACAGTTCTGCGCTTTACCGGCGCTTTCTTCTGCCATGCGAACCACAAACGCTTCTTCACCGCCTTCACACCACAATTCGTTGTGCTGGCCGCCAAAGTTTAGTTCTGCGGTACCGGCACGACGATCCAGACCGAGGTTCTGACGTTTACGCTGACTGCCAGACGCCGCATCTGCCGCCGAAGCATGGAATGGTGGATTACACAGCACCGCGTCATAACGCTCATCATGACGGATAATGGTGTCGAGAATACGCTGCGGTTTAGCCTGTAAACGGAAACGCACCTGATTGGTCAGCAGCGGATTGGTCGCGACAATTTTCTTGGCCGCCGCCATAGAAACCGCATCAATCTCACTGGCGGTAAAGCGCCAGCCATATTCACGCAGACCGATAATCGGATAAATACAGTTCGCGCCAACACCGATATCCAGCACGGAAATGTCTTTGCCCTGCGGTATCTTGCCGTTGTTGCTGCCTGCCAGTAAATCAGCCAGATGGTGAATATAATCCGCACGCCCCGGAATTGGCGGGCACAGATAATCGGCAGGAATATCCCAGTTTTCAATCTGATAGCAATCGCGCAGCAAGGCACGATTCAGGGCTTTAACTGCCTGAGCGTTGGCGAAATCAACGGACAAATCGCCCCATTTATTTTCGACAACAAACGGTGCCAGTTCCGGGCTGCTGGCAATCAGGGCCGGGAAATCATAGCGGCTGCGATGACGATTTCGCGGGTGAAGACCGCTTTTTTCCTGAGGGAAGACTTTCTTTTTTTCCACCTGAGTGACTCTCCGAGAGGTGTGCGCGACGCATAAAATATGCGATGGGGCGTTAGATATTCATCAATGGCGCACAAGATACCACAAAGCGCCGCCGCCTGCCGGATGCATCCGGGCTGACGCGGGCACATAAAAACGGTCAGTACCTGATTAAATCGGGTAATGTACAAATCATAGTCTTTATGAATTATTTGCTGAGGAAAATCATGAGCACTGATGAACGCTATTACTACGAACCAGCCAAAGGCCACGGCCTGCCCCATGACCCGTTAAACGCTATTGTCGGTCCGCGCCCGATTGGCTGGATTTCCTCCCGTAATGCCGCCGGACAGCGCAATCTGGCCCCTTACAGTTTCTTCAACTGTTTCAATTACCGTCCGCCGATCATTGGTTTTGCCAGCAGTGGCTGGAAAGACAGCGTGGCGAATATCGTGGAAACCGGTGAATTTGTCTGGAATCTCACCACCCGACCGCTGGCGGTGAAAATGAATGAAAGTTCGGCCTCGCTGGAACACGGTGCGGATGAGTTTGATTTCGCCGGTCTGACGCCGCAAGCGGGAACACTGGTTGCCGCAGATCGCGTGCTGGAAAGTCCGGTGAACTTTGAGTGCAAACTGACGCAGTGTATTCAGCTTAAAACGGCCGCCGGTGGCGATATCGATACCTGGCTGGTGCTGGGCGAAGTGGTTGCCGTGCATATTGCGCCACATCTGCTGATTGACGGCATTTATCAGACTGCGCTTGCCGAACCGGTATTACGCGCCGGAGGCCCTTCCGCCTACTACGGCATTTCTGAAGATCAGCGCTTTGACCTGATACGCCCCGACGCCCGCTGAGTTCAGAGCATCAATGTAAAAAAAGCCACCGTGCGAGTTACACCGCCGGTGGCTTTTTCATTAAAGGGATTATTTTGTAACCTGGCTATTTATGGTTGTAATTCTGCTCGACGAAATCCGCAAAATCCTGGCACATCGCGTCATCACCGTCGGCGCTGTCAGCTAAAATCCGGGCACCATCCACCACGCGAATGTGCACATTCAGGTCGAAATCTGCTGCGGGCTGCTCACGTTTTGAGGCCAGTTCAATGGTCTGCTGTGCATCCTGCCACGCCGCATCCACCGTCTGATTACAGGCCTGCGCCAGATAATCGGGATTGAACCCCTCGCCGGTCAGGCTGCGCAAGGTATCGTCGTGGCTGACGCTGTTACCCGGCGTCCAGTAATGCTTCGCCAGATCCGGGCCGATAGCCGGATTGTCGGTCAGATAGCCATCGCGTTTCAGGAAGAAGGCGCGGGTCTGTTCCACGGCCATCATCGCCAGCAGATAGCCCTGATAAGAACAGGCGGATTCCATGGAAAGCAAATGCGGGATTGCCAGCGTCGGACGCGGGCTGCCGGTCACACCAAGAATATGCGTTTCAACGTCACGCGCCAGCGCCGTCATGGCTTCCGGCGTGCGTTTTTCATCCGGCCACTGATAAAGCTGCCACTCGAAATACGGCACCAGCAAAATGTGGCGCTCATTAAACGAACGCATCGGCTGACGGGCTTCAATACTGGCGCGGATCAGTTCGTCCGGCACCGGCTCACCGGCGGTATTTTTCGCGTAACGTTTCAGCCAGTCAGCGTCATCGAGGAGGCTGTCGCAGAACATGGACTGCGTTTCAGCATACGCCATCGACGTCGGCGGGAATTCCTGTGAGAAACACGGTGCGTTCTGGCGGATATTGGCGAAATGCGCCGCATGTCCTCCTTCATGGAACAAGGTGTTCAGGCCAGTCGCGCCGCTGCCAATCTGATCCGGTTTTGCCAGACTGGTGAAGTTAATCACCGCAGGCACCCATTTGCCGTTGTCATAGAACGGCGGCACCGGCCCGTGCATAAATCCGTTCTCGTATTTGCCTTCGCGGACCAGTAAATCGAGTTGCATTTCTGCGCCGTTAAAACCGATATTCAGGCGCTTGAAGCTGTCAATCCAGCGGCGCAGGGAATCGGCAAACGGGAAGTAAGGATCGAGCTGACGGGTGACGTCACCGGCGCTGGCGAAGCGGATATTCCACGGCAGCAGTGCGGCATCACCTTCGCGTGCTACCAGTTCATTGAGACTGCGCGTGTTACTTTCGCGGGTGCGTTCTTCGAACCGGTCGAGGATAGCGAATAACTGTTCCGGCGACATGCGCTCGGTTTTATTCACTTTATAGTCGAAATAGTTACGGTAACCGACCTGGCGGGCAAAACGGTTACGCAGGCCGATCAGTTCAGGCAGTCCGTTGTGCAGCAGCCAGTCTTCCAGGTCGCGCAACGCATTCTGGGAACTGCGGCGGTAAGCTTCATTTTCGTTATTGGCCTGATTAGTCAGCAGTTCGCCGAGAGAGGCACTGACGCGCTCGCCTTTGCTGTTGATGTGGGTCATGCGGTACTGCTTACGCTTACCAAACAGCACGGATTCGGCCTGAATGATTTCATCCATCAGCGCCTGGGCTTTGGGATCTTCAATCACATTACAGTCGAAGAAATTCAGCCAGCCACGCAGACCGTGCAGCAGCGCATCACGCTCGTCGCTGGCACTGTGTTTTTCCAGACTGGCGATGGCGTCACGAATTTCCTGCGGACGGGAAGGTTCAGCGATAAAGCGTTTGTAAGCAGTTTCGGCAGCGGAGAAAGCGTCGGAGACATTTTCATCACCGGTGCCCATGTAGTTTTGCCAGAACAAGTTTTCTTTGTTCTGATGCACGTTGAGGTAATCGCGATTGAGGGCGTTAAAATAGTCCTGAGCCTGTTTCATGTAATCTTCTCTGCTGAATGTTAAAGAGATTTTACATTGAGTGTATGTTCGCAAAGCGGTTATGTCGATATGGCAAAACCGCTTTTGAATGTCAGGCAGGATTGTGTGGAAATCAGTTTTTCTTCACGAACTCGGATTTGAGTTTCATCTGACCAAAACCGTCAATTTTGCAGTCGATATTGTGATCGCCTTCAACCAGACGGATACCCTTCACTTTGGTCCCGATTTTCAGCATCGAAGAACTGCCTTTCACTTTCAGGTCTTTGATTACGGTGACAGAATCGCCATCCGCCAGCAGGTTACCGTTGGCATCGACCACTTTCAGCACGTCATCTTCCGCGCTGTTTTCACCGCTCATTGACCAGACATGTCCACATTCAGGACAGTTAAGCATTTCACCGTCCTGCCAGGTGAATTCGGACTGACACGTAGGGCAAGCTGGCAACGTTTCCATATTTAAATCTCCATAAAACTTTATAAAAAAACGAATGAAATCAGTAAATAGATTCCGTAGTTCCTTTATTTTAGCCTTTAACCACACATTTGAACAGGGTAAGGGAGATTTTGGGGAGATGAGATGAACCTAAATGCAGGGGCACAAGTCGTCAGTTGATAAGTACTGAGCTATCTTGAACCAACTGATTAAGAACAACCTGCCTACCGGTGCGGACGCCCTCAACAATGACTTCGGCTGATTGCATCATATGCCTCTTCCTGCGCTGCAACCGTGAGCTTCCAACCTATCACTCCACTAATGATAATAACCAGCACATCAAATATTATTAGCCAGAAATAATCCGGTACCCCGACATATGCAATCCATCCAAGCAACGTACCAAATACCGCCAGAAATGCCGCCACAAGGGCAATAGCCACCGGTGGTATTGCATAATCATCAATGTCAGGGGTGGAAAGCTTAGGAGGTTGTTCTGAAGATAATGCGACTATGCCGGGTTTATTTTTTTCTGAGGCGGCAACAAGTTGCGGCCCCTGAGCATACCGTATCGCATCCGATGCTATCACCAACGCCAGCCACCCGTAGCCGGCACTATGTTCACCGAGTGATAAATCCAGTTCAAGCCGTTGGGCAGCTACGTTCTTCTCACCGAGGACGCTAAAGAGTGGGTATTTTTCAGACTGCGATAAGCCAGTATGCCAAAGTGTTTTTTGTGGCTTAGAGGGCTGCGTGTCAATAAATACCGGAGTGGTTTCAGAAAGGTCCTGATCGCTTGTGAGAGGTTGAAACAAAAACACGGGTTTAGGCCGTTCATTCTGAGGATAATCATTGCAGATGAACAGCGCACTGGCATTCTCCATGAATTTACTTTCTTCATCGTTATGCAAATCAATAATAATTAGCAAATGCCGATAGTTCCAATGGCGCTCGGATTCGGTGATCATCTTATTCAGCAATGAATAATCTGGACATTCAGTCAGGCAGGTAATTGGGTTCCCGACAACAATACCTTGCTCTTGAAATATTTTAATTAATCCATCACTTATGGTTTCGTCAACTCCCTGCAACCCGAACGTCACGTCAAAACCAGGATATTTTTTTAGTTTTTCAGACAACGGGGCAATCAGTTTAGTTAATATCTGTTGCGCTTTTGTCGTTTCAAATTCTTCACCGCTTCCAATTATTAAGGGTGTTTTAGGCGCAAGTGGAAATTCTCCTTCAAGTTTCAACATTTGCAGAGCTATGTCTTTCACCGGAGTAACAGACGACCAGTCGGCAATAACAAGATATTTTCTTGCGTATACCTTTGTGTTGTAAAGTCGCCAGTCATAATATGATTTCTTACAATCACGGAAATAAACATCCGACTGCGCCAGCATGAAAATATAACCTAACATTGTTGAGATAATCATGAACGGGGCGACGACAGCCTGAATAAGAAAGAGAAAAGTATCAACCGGCTTTCCTTCCGGCCAGGTAAGCGTTCTAATCGCCAGAGCGCCCCCAATGACTAAAATATAGAAAGCCAGTATAGCTATCCACGAAAACTTAAACTCCTTAGTCTCCGCTGGTTTTGGGTATAACTGCCAATTTTCCATTACTCGACACCCGCCTGCGGCAACGTAGTTATTAGCGTGCAACCACATGCTGCTTTACAACCATTCACTACAACGCCACGCCCGTTCATCGTCCAGGTTTCACAACACTCATTAATTGGAAATGTGCCTTTATGTTTCAGGCAGATGATCGTATCACCTTCGAGTGCAACGGCAATGCCCATAAACTCTGAACCAGATGCTTTATTAACATACCCACCACTAGTGGTGGGATCATTGAGACGAATTACACCTTCCATAAAAATTCCTTTTAAAGATTACTCATTGATGTAAAAAGGCCTACGATACGTATTTCAAAGCTCAAGATAGGATCTCAAATTAGAACCCCTATGAAGCTTAAAATAGTTCCAAAAATATTTTTTCTTTTAAAATTCTGCACGCATCCAATCAGCGAATATGTAAATTTCACTTCCCGGCATCCATATCGCAGCGCATGTGATCCCATCCCTTATAGTTTTTCACTTCCGGAACCTGATCGGGCAAATCCTGCCATTCGGCTCGGTATTGCCCTATATCATGCTCCAAGCCACGTTTTGTCATATACACGTTTCCCCAGTCCCAGCCGGGAAAACGAGGTTCTATCACCTGAACGGTGCCATCGTCCAGAGTGTAAGGAATCCCCGGTCCACCGGGGAGAATGCGCGGATCATCAAACGGTTTTGATGACATATACAGGCTGTGTTTGGTCAGCAAAAAGCCCTGGTCATTAGCGACAGTGAAAGAGATGACTTCCTCCTGTGGAGGACTATCCATCCCGTCTGGTTCGTTAGGGCCCGGTGAATATCTGACACTTTGCCAGCTCTGGCCATAGTCTTTAGAGACACTTAGCCCCCCGTGGCCTGTTCCCCATGATGGAATAGCGATATAACGCTCAGACGGATGTACAAATGTATGAGCAAAAATTCGATAAAATTGGCTGGTTATCTCTGAATGAATTCCCCGCTGAGTATCGGTGTACCAGAGCGCACCCTCGCAGTTATAACCGGTGAGTTCGAGATAGCGATGGTCATCAAAACGATAGATCACCTGCGTGGGCGTCTGTTTGGTCTGGCACCCGGTTATTGTCAGCGCCAGCAATAATATCTTCAGTCCCTTCATTGTCAGTTTCCCTGTTATTTCCCGGCATCCATGTCGCAGCGCATGTGATCCCATCCCTTATAGTTTTTCACTTCCGGAACCTGATCGGGCAAGTCCTGCCATTCGGCTCGAAGTATCTGGACAGAGCCTTCCAGCCCACGTTTGGTGGAATAGACTTTTCCCCAACTCCAGCCAGCAGATCCAGGTTTTACCACCTGAACGCTGCCATCGTCCAGGGTGTAAGAAATCCCCGGCCCACCGTGAAGAATGCGCGGATCATCAAACGGTTTTGATGACATATACAGGCTGTGTTTGGTCAGCAAAAAGCCCTGGTCATTCGCGACCGTAAAGGATATGACTTCCTCCTGTGGAGGACTATCCATCCCGTCTGGTTCGTTAGGGCCCGGTGAATATCTGACACTTTGCCAGCTCTGGCCATAGTCTTTAGAGACACTTAGCCCCCCGTGGCCTGTTCCCCATGATGGAATAGCGATATAACGCTCAGACGGATGTACAAATGTATGAGTAAAAATTCGATAAAATTGGCTGGTTATCTCTGAATGAATTCCCCGCTGAGTATCGGTGTACCAGAGCGCACCCTCGCAGTTATAACCGGTGAGTTCGAGATAGCGATGGTCATCAAAACGATAGACCACCTGCGTGGGCGTCTGTTTGGTCTGGCACCCGGTTATTGTCAGCGCCAGCAATAATATCTTCAGTCCTTTCATTGTCAGTTTCCCTGTTATTTGAGCTGATAATCGTTAAGCGTTTTTGGCCTATACCATTGCAGATTGGCCTCGTCTGAATTATGGATCTCCGGGTAGTGTGCCGGTTTCACCTTTCTGCTGTTGTAAAACTGATTACTCACGCCAAAATATCCCGTTGGGAGCACCTTATCAGGATCGTTCATGAAAAATTTGGTATCCCCTAAAGGGAGCTGCCCAGTCCGGTAATAATCTTTGGCTGGCCCGAACCCATTCAACGGATCTCGCCAGTCTGCACGGTGCAGCAATCCTTCCCAAAATTTCCCCTGCTGAAGGTCAAACGCTTTACACTGACCAATCGCCAGATCAAACGCCATCGCATGAGACGGGGCGAATTCACTCATGACGATGGAGGAATGCTGGCTATAACCCACCGGGTCGGCTTTCTTCCATTCTCCCTCAAGCTGTTCACGAGATTTCAGCCAGGTCAGTTGCAGGTTCATGAAATCTTTCGTGCCGGTGACAACACCTTTAATAACGGTGACATTCCTTTCATAGGACTCCATCTGCAACTCTTCTTTCGTCAGTACGTGTCCCGGCCTCCACGCATAAGAGGCACGGCTACTGATTGAATAGGTTTGGGTGACGGTGCGACTGAGCGCTCCCGCTTTTGCAGAATAGGAAATAGATTGATCCGGGCTGTCAGGGTCAACATTACTCTCGAATGGTTTGTCTGCCGTTTTGGGGTCATCGTCCGGATGATTGTCCTGCCCCTGTAGCTTGAATTTAAATGTCTTTGGTAATTCCTCACCATTAACAATTACATCCCTGAAGGCATAACTGGCATTCGCCATACCCCCCGGATCAAAGTCCCCTTTACCAAACGGCGGTAATACGAACGGTTGGCCATCCGGTACTTTCCCCACTTCACCATTCTGATAAAAGACCCGCTGATACAAATTAGGGAGGTCCGCAGCAATATCTTTAGCGACACCCCGCCAGCCGATCCCCTGAATGTTGCTGAGCGAAACCGTACCGTCAACAGGGCAGAAATAATTATAAACCTTGCCGTTATTGTTCCTGCTGTAGCGGGGGTCACTGTGCCAGTGATTTTTCTCCGGCCGGGGAAGCGCGCACAGTTCCTCTATTGCTTTAATTTCATCCCCGGTATGCTGGCCTCCCTTATATTGTGTCGCCATCAGGTTACAAAAGTTTTTAAACGTCTTCAGCCGGGCGGCATCAGTCTGGTGGTGTCCGTCAAGGGTATTTTCTCCCAGCCGGCTTTCAAGAGAATACGGGGAGTGATTGAAGATCACACAGTTTGCCGGATCCTGTTTTACCTGTTTTACCAACATATTAGCGAGCATCGTAATTATAGTGCCCTGGCTGTGGGCCACTATATTAATTACGTCATCTTGAGTTATAGGATTAGTGCGGATCTGGAGTATTAAATCTGCCAGCCGCTGCGCCGCAAAGAACTGGTAAATGCGGTGCGGGTTCTCGTAGATGGGGTGAGTAAAATCACCGCCGTTCATATGCAGGGTGGCAAATCCTACAGGCCCCATCAGCGGACCGCCGGAACCTGGCCCCAGCATATCTGGGATATTGGTTGTGGCGTTGGCGAACGTGCCGCCGTTTTTGGCGTAATTCACATCGAGGGCATTTTTGAGACTGTCATTCTGAAATTTGACGCTATTTAGACCATCATTTCCCTGAGCGGCCATCTTCTTTTGGTCATTTTCCTGATAGGCGTCATAGGGTAAATGCGCCGCTTCACCCAGCTGTTCGACTTCTGCCCGGTAGCGTTGTTGATCCTGCACATAATCATCGTGAGTGACAGGCTTATAGCCCCAGTAAAAGGGAATAACGGGCGAACGTCCGGGGGAACAAATCTTTTTCTGTGCGTCCTCATTGTGCATGGCAATGTAATCACGCCATTCATGGGGATACAGGTCAGTGCGGTCGAGGCGATTTTTCAGCCCCTCAATAATACCCGTCTCCTGGTTCTGGTAGGCTTCGCCTATGTCATTAACACCGTGGATTAAAATCACGATGCACGGCATAGGCCGGGAAATGCCGACATTGCAGGTTGCCGCTTCGATGCCATGCGCCTTATGCACAGGTATCACCTTGTCCGCTACAATTCGTGGACGGTAGGGACTGACTTTAGGTTCGGTCATGATAAGAGTTCCATTCTGTAAGTATTGAGGTCGAGCGAGTCCAGTATTGAGGAATGTCCGTCCTTATCCGTCACACCTTCAATAATTTCCCCTGCGTCATTCTGCAATCGGAATTTTTGATTAGGGATAGCCTGCCCGGGATCATCAGTGGCATGAAGTTTGAAGCGACGTTTAAATTCACCTTTTTCAAAAGTGGGGACGGTGGTTTTCACACTTTCCGGGCCTTTGAAGGCAAGGTTGGGACCTTTCAGCTCAATGGCTGTTGGGGAGAAAATTTCCACCGAACCATCCGCATTAATGCGAATACCACCTCCGCCGCAGGTAAGCTGAATTCCCTGTTTGGCGCTGCCGTTCATCTTCCCGTCAGTGGAAGCAAGGGTAAAATCCTGCTGTGAAAGCAGGTGCATTCCTCCACGCTGCGCCTGTGTCACGACATCACCCGCGCCAGCTATCATCTGGATCCCCAGTTTACGGGCAAATATTGATAGCTTTTCCCCGACGGCCAGAGAGAACTTTTTGACTACGCTCACGCTCGCGTCATTACCCGCCGTGGTAATCAGATCTTCCCCGGCTGACAGCTGGAGGCTGGACGGGGTAACGAACGCCTGACCTTTATCCGCATAAGCCAAAAGCCCAGGCGCGGTAAGCTGGTTCAGGGTTTTCTTCAATTGCGCTTGCAGGCCGGTGTCTGCTGCACTGGCTCCGGCTGTTGTGGCACACTGCTGCAATGTCATTGCAAGGGAGAGCGCTCCCTCCAGTGCGGCAATAGCCGCAGTCATGTCAAGCTGCTGACCCTGCGCGCGGGGTTGTGGTTCGGTCGTGAGCATGATGCCCTTTGAAGCACGTATCGCCGACCACTGATCGGTTCGTACCTCGATACCTTCGCCACGTTTTTTATTGCTGGCATCAACAAGATGTCCTGCGCTGAACTGACTCTTACCAAACTCGGTGGAGACCTTGATATGCTCCTGGTCTCGCCGGTCTTCAAGTCTTATCTTGTTGAAAGCCGGTGTGCGGATCACGTTGCGGGTATCATTGCGCATCGTCACCGTATCAGCATGAGCGCCATCATGCATAACGTGAGAAATAAACGGTCTGTCCGGGTCGCCACATTCAAAGGCCACCGCGACTTCGGTTGAGTCAATCAGAGGGAAATGGAATCCGTAAACATCACCGGCATAGGGACGTCCAAGCCTGACAAAAGCACTCTCATGCCCCGGCTTCTTTTCTTCCAGGTCGAAATCAAACTTAACGGTGTAGCGGCCCTGCGCATCAGTGCTCGCATACCGCTTGTCTGTTCCGCGTATCGTCACTCTTGCAGGCACTGTTCCAGCCATCACCGGGCGCGCCTGACGCTCAGGACGGTAGCAATAGACTTCGCTGTAAGGGATCCCTTTCAATGTGGCATGAAAATGTTCACTGCGAGCGCCGGATATCTCAATCTCAGATATAACAAACCCGCGTTTGAAACCGTCAGAGATATTGCCGGTGAGCTGAAACACAAGACCGGGAGTAAGTTCGGGAGCATTCGTCACGGCATTCAAAACCCGCTCGCTGTTCAGCAAGTATTCATGTCGTATGCGGGCGTTGAAGGTTGCACTCTCGCTGACTTCACCGTAGAAATCTCCATACGAAAGATGGGGGTCGGCATAGTGATATTCTCTCCCGGTTCTGATTTTGTCCGGCACATCCTGAATATTTATCGATTTTTTCGCCTGCGGTGACTCGGGCGTCAGGTAGTTATAATTTTTTGTGAGCACGCTATCTGGAACTACGGTGTAAAACTCTTGCAGATCCGTTACATATTCCTGCTCATTCGTCTGACCGGAATTACGTACACAGGGAAGGTTTTTCTCACTGAAAATATAGTTACTGCCGGAATCACCAAATACGACACAGACTTCTGTCGGATCCTTTTCGTGGTTCTCAAATCGATACCAGATACCCACTTCTGACAGCAGACGCTGAATGAATGCCAGATCGGTCTCTTGGAACTGGATGACCATATTTCGCCGGGGGTAACGGTAGCGCAGAGCATCAAAATTAATGTTGTAAGCCGAAAAAGTGACATGTTCGAGCATCACCTGTTTCACCAGGTCAGGTATCGTGACATCCAAATAGACGGCAGATTTACGGGTTCTGTCCAGCAATGCCAGTTCATGCTCCAGGATGCATTCATAAACGACTTCATCTGCTGACGATCCAACTCTGGAAAAGGCCGTAATAGTCCCGTTTACCTGCCGCATTTTTTCCCATTCATGAACCTTACTGCGGAAGGCTTTCGGTAATGGGGCTCGCATAATAAAACTGGCATAACAGTTCAGTAACTTTTCGAGGGGAATATTCTGTTCAGAACTTGTAAATCTTATTACGTACCGGTAAGGCTTGCTTAACCACTCCTGCGCCTTGAATGACAGCACATCAATATCTATATCCTCAGCATGTGTTTTCAGCAAATATCGGTTAAGCGTGTCACTCTTCTGAACAAAATCAGACTTTATTCCATTTTCCAAAACAGCCTCCGTGGACAGTAACACTGTGTTAATTACTTTCGTTTCAGAACTTATCATTCAGGTGAATATAAATTTAATTAAAATAAATATAATGAATTTATATGTTTTACTAATAATAGTAAGGAGTTAGCATTCGACAGGGCTATATCCCTGACTATATAAACTTCAAAGTAATAGGGCAACGTTTATACTTACGTCAGTAATGATTTGTGACCTAACCATTTGGCCAGTTCATAAAATTATCAAAATGCAAGAATGGGACTGAGCTCAATCAGAGACGGATAAAAGCAGCATTTATTTAGCGCCATGCAGAGGGATTACTATTTCGATCCTTCGCGAAAGCATAAAGAATCATTTGAGCGCATATGAAAGAGTCGCCTATCTACACCCGGCACAGCACCTGAGGTAGTCTCAGGATCTTATAACTCATTAAATTGTATTTAATTACTTATTCAAAACCCCTCACCTTCACAGGTGAGGGGGCGATCGAGTTCGCCAGAACGTAATCAGAAAATCTGATCCACAATCATTTTGGCCTCAGCCATATCGCCACACACTTCTGCTGCCACCAGACAACATGCCAGCTGATTCAGAATCGCCTGCGGGACAGCGCGTTCGCCCTTCAGGCATTCCTGAATGTAGTTAACGGTGGCGTCGACGTCTTTGGTCGACGGCACATCGGCGGCAAAAAACTCTTCTTTTTCTGCCAGCACACTCAGTTCACCACCGGCGATATAGTGCGTCTGCGGGAAACGTGACGGATTGGCATAAACCTCCCCTTCCGTCCCTTGCGTCAGCAATGCACGGCCATCAATCTGGCGGAAAAACGAGGAGACGCGCTGAATATATTCGGGATGAGAAACGCTGGATAAACGCAACGCATCCTGCCCGATGAAAGGCGTGATGAGTTTCGCCAGCGTATGGCTGCTGTTACGCACGCCCATCTGCCAGCGCAGCGCCAGTTGCTTTTCGATCGGCGCGCACAGAACAGAAACCGGCACAAAGACCGGGCCGTTTCCGGCATCAAGCTGCTGCTGAGCCTGTTGCTGGTTTTGGGCAGCGTCGATACCTGATGCGCGGAAAATTTCCGCGCTGGTGATGCGGGTGGGATCTTCATCCACGCCATGCACTACCACCGGCAAACCCAGACGGCTGAGCAGCATCGCCAGCAACGGCGTGAGATTCGCCTGTTTGCGCGCGCCGTTGTAGGTCGGAATGACCACCGGCAGCGGACGATTTACCGGTGCCTGCAGGCGCATAACGCGCTCTTCCATCGCCGCATAAAACCCGAGCATCTCTTCTTCCGCTTCGCCTTTGATACGAAACGCAATGAGCAACGCACCCAGCTGTAAATCCGGCACTTCACCGGCCAAAATTTCGCGGTACAACGCAAGCGACTGCTCACGATCCAAATCACGGGCATGATTTTTTCCACGCCCCACTTCTTTGATGAGTTTGGTGTAATCCATCGTAGCGTTACCTTCTCTGTGTAATGACTTTTCTTGAGGAAAAATTATCGCCGGCGGGCGCGACGGCGAACCGGATCTTTCTTCGCTGTTTTCAGGATATCAGGGCGTTTCACCGAACCGGGCGCTGGCATTTCACGCTGTTCAATGGGAAACACCGGTAATGCCGCGAGCAGGCGCGAACCGTAGCTTTTGGTCAGCAGACGCTTGTCATAAATCACGATTTCGCCAGTACATTCATGGCTGCGGATCAGACGCCCGACCTGCTGGATCAGGTTGAATGACGCACTCGGTAAACTCTGCACTTCAAACGGATAGCGCTTCAGCGTTTTCAGCCACTCGCCTTCGGTCAGGATCACCGGACTGTCGATCGGCGGAAACGCAATTTTATGGATGTGCACCTGCGTCAGCAATTCACCTTTCAGATCCAGCCCTTCCGCGAAAGATTGCAGGCCGATCAGCACGCTGGTCGTGCCCGCGGCGACGCGCTTGCGGTGCTCCTCGACCAGCCGGTAACGGGGCTGATCGCCCTGCACCAGCAGCATCAGGCGTAAATCCGGCAGCAAAGAAACAAATTGCTGCAACGCACGGTTACTGGCGAATAACACCAGCTGGCCGGTGTGCTGCCCTTTTGCCAGTTCTGCGCGGAAGAAATCGGCCATTTCCTGCAAATGCGCGGCTTCATTCGCCATCAGCGGCTCCAGCGTCATTTGCGGGATCACCAGTTTACCCTGCGTGACATGACTGAACGGCGAATCCAGGCTGACGAAAAGGTCGCCGGCTTTTTCCGTCAGGCCGGTCATTTCCTGCAAGCGGGAGAAACTGTTCAGCGAGCGCAGCGTCGCAGAGGTAATCACTACATGCGGCACTTTGCGCCACAGCATTTTTTCCAGCTGTTCGCTGACGCGGATCCCCGCGCAATGGAAGACCAGATGCGTCTGGTTATCGAAATAAGTCCGCGTCACCCATTTGCCAATCGGCGCATTGGACGCTTTATCCAGCGCCGCCAGCCGCCACAGTTTGCTCATGGTTTCGAGATAGCCCTGCATCCGGCTCATGTGCAAAATCGCGCGATGCAGACGCATAATGTCGTGTTTGCCGGTCTTCTCGCTGAGGTCATTCACCATGTATTCCGCCAGACTGCGCAAACCATCGGTGAGTTTAAACAGGCGGCTGCACTGCTCTGTCAGCTCCGGCGGCAATAGTCCCAGCTCGAAACGGTATTCGGCTTCCGGCTCATCCGGGGGTAAATACTGTCCCACGGTCTGTTCAATCGACAGCAGCAGTTCGCGCATTTCGGCGCAGTGATTATGCAGACGCTCGGCGTTGGTCAGCGGCGGCGGATTCTTCGGCGTAAACAGCGCCAGACATTGTTCAATCTGACGGACAAAATTATCGAGTTGCAGGTTATTCCACATCGCGGTGATTTCCGCGTCGACTTCCAGCGCGTCGCGGGCCACTTCCGGCAGATGATGTCCTTCGTCAAGCACCAGCAGCAGGTCTTTTGCCGGTGGCAGCACGGATTCGGATTCCAGTGCCGCCATCACCAGCGCGTGGTTGGTCACCACCACATCTGCGCTTTCAATTTCTTTGCGCGCCACAAAATACGGGCATTCGCGAAAGTAATGACAGTTACGGCTGAGGCAGTTGGCTTTATCTGTGCTGATTTTGATCCACAGCGGATCGTCGATGGTCTTCTGGTAGTGATCGCGTAATCCATCCCACTCGTAGCGTGAAAGCGCGGTTTCCAGCGTTTTACACAGTTTCTGTTCTTCGCCGCTGGAAGGTGCCAGTTCATCACCAAGAAATAATCCCAGATCGCCCTGCGCGTTTTCATTGCTCATCGCCGCCAGATTTCGCGGACACACGTAACGCCCGCGACCAAAAGCGCCGGTAAATTTCAGATCCGGAATGATTTTTTTCAGCAGCGGTAAATCTTTGCTGAAAATCTGATCCTGCAACGCCACGTTTGCCGTGCTGACAATCAGCGGTTTTTCTTCCTCACGGCTGACAGCAATGCCGGGAATGAGATAGGACAAGGTTTTCCCGACGCCGGTCGGCGCCTCGATGGCCAGATGCCGTGCAGAATCCCCCGAGAACGCTTTAGCCACCTCAGCAATCATCTGACGTTGCGGAGCGCGGGAAATGAAATCCGGGATTTGCTGTTGCAGGGCTTTGTACCACTGGCTTATCTGATTTTTTACTGCGGGGGAAAGCGCCATGCATCTCTTTTTTGTTGGAAGTGAGACAGGAATGTCCCGGCTATTGTCCCACAGACCGGCTTCTGGCGCAGCCCGAAATCGCGGTTAAGGGCATTTCCTATGGTGTAAATTTATGCAGAAAAAAAGGAGGACGTGTAAAAAAAGAAAAAGTTCATTTCTGACTGTCATAAATTGATCACAAATATACGGTAAAAAACTCTCGCTGAGAAAAATCCGAGTCCATACGGAATGCACAGCAAAAATGATGATTAGCGTCTTTCCACAAGACTTCATATAAAGCTTTTATGAAAAGCTTTTAATAAAGAATGCAGGGTAAAATTCATGAAACGTAATATTCTGGCACTTTTAATTCCTGGTTTATTGATTGCATCAGGCGCACACGCAGCGGAAGTTTATAATAAAGACGGCAATAAACTGGACCTGTACGGAAAAGTGAAAGGCCTGCATTATTTCTCTGATGCTCCCGGCAGTGATGGCGACCAGAGTTACGTGCGTTTCGGTTTTAAAGGCCAGACCCAAATTAATGACCTGATCACCGGCTACGGCCAGTGGGAATACAACGTCATGGCTAACCATGCTGAATCTGACAGCAAAACGCCAAGCACCACCGGCACCAAAACCCGTCTGGGCTTTGCCGGTCTGAAATTTGGTCAATACGGTTCCGTCGACTATGGCCGTAACTACGGCGCACTGTACGACGTTGAAGCCTGGACCGATATGTTCCCTGAATTTGGCGGCGACGGTTACACCAAAGCTGACCGCTTCATGACTGGCCGTACCAACGGCGTGGCCACGTACCGTAACCGCGGCTTCTTCGGCCTGGTTGATGGTCTGAACGTAGCTGTTCAGTATCAGGGCAAAAATGAAAATGACGGTCGTGGCAGCAGCACAGCCAACGGCGACGGCTATTCACTGTCTACCACTTACGCACTGGGTGATACCGGCGTGAGCTTCGGCGGCGCATATGCGTCTTCTGACCGCACTACGGCGCAGAGTAATTCCGCTTACGGCAAAGGCGATAAAGCTGACGCATGGACTGGCGGTATGAAATATGACGACAATGGCGTTTATTTAGCCGCCATGTATGCTGAAACCCGTAATATGCTGGCTATTACCGTACCAGGCGGAATTGCAGGCGCACCGGCAGGAAGTGGTTTTGCAAATAAAACCCAGACCTTCGAAGCCGTTGCACAATATCAGTTTGAAAATGGCCTGCGCCCTTCACTGGGTTATGTCCAGACTAAAGCAAAAGATATTGAAAACATCGGTGATGCAGACCTGGTTAAATATGTTGACGTAGCAGCAACCTATTATTTCAACAAAAACATGTCTGCCTATGTTGATTATAAAATCAACCAGCTGTCCGACGATAATAAACTGGCTCTGAACAACGACGACATTACCGCCGTTGGTCTGGTCTATCAGTTCTGATAATTAGTTCTAAAAACAGGCGCTTTACCACCTCATTATTCTCTGTCTTGACATTCTTCGGCCGGACTCACCCTCCGGCCTTTTTTATTTGTGTTATTTTTCGGCACACCTCGCGTAAATCGCCATTTAGGCTTCCACACCCCGCTGAATCTGCTACAGTTTTAACGATTTTGATGAATGCGAATCTTTCTTAACAAGCAGGGATAACCCATGAATAAAATTTCGCTTTGCACCACCAGTGCTTTAATCATGCTGGCCCTCAGCGGCTGCGCACAGCAAAAAACGGACGCCCAACAGAAACTGAACGATCAGTCGGTGATGGCGCTGAACTGGTTCCAGCAATCCGGCGAATATCAGGCGCTGGCGTATCAGGCATTTAACACGGCGAAAATGGCGTTTGATAACGCACAACCGCTGGCCGGACAGAAGAAAGCCGTCGTCGTCGATCTCGACGAAACGATGCTCGATAACAGCGCGTACAGTGCGTGGCAGGTGAAAGCGAATAAGCCATTCGACAGCAAAACCTGGTCCCAGTGGACAGCAGCGCGTCAGGCTACCGCCGTGCCCGGCGCGGTGGAATTTGCCAACTATGTCAACACACACGGCGGCACGATGTTCTACGTGTCTAACCGTAAAACCAGCGAATATGCCGCGACGCTCGACAACATGAACCGCCTGGGCTTTACCGGCGCGAATGAAAAAACCATGCTGTTAAGTTCAGACACGTCGAACAAACAGGCACGTTTCGACTCGATTAAAGCCGCGGGTTATCACGTGGTGATTTACATCGGCGACAACCTGAATGACTTTGGTTCTGCGACCTATCATCAGGGTAATGAACAACGCCGTGCCTTTGTGAATCAGAATCATCAGCACTTCGGCACACAATATATCGTGCTGCCAAATCCGCTTTACGGCGACTGGGAAAGTGGTCTGGCGAAGGATTACAACAAGCTGACGCCTGAGCAGAAATTGAATGCGCGGGAGCAGAATCTGAAGGCGTGGAGTGGGAAGTAGGCTTTTAGAAAGCTGACAAATTTCTCACTTGCAGTGAGGGCAACACCTTGGGCTCGCCGCCCAAACTGGCCCAGAGGACGCGTAAGCGCGCGCCCTCTGGACTCCCGCGCTTTTTAACTGCGCGCTGTCGCGGGTATGACGGACATGTTCTGTTGCCTTGGTGAGTGGCGCAAAATGTCATCGCTGCGCGATTCCCGAATTTCAGGTTTCGAGCCTCTGGTCTCGAACCGTTCATTCGGTGCCATTTTTGATCACGCCAATAAACTTATCTAAAAGATAAATCCATTTCGTTTTGAATTTAAGATCGTGTGGGCGATTCAGAAAGCTTGCTGAACGGAGCGGCCTGGAGACCAGAGGCTCCAGGACCGAGTGAAGGAACCGCAAAGCGGCAAGATTTCAAGCCTGTCGCCGTGCTACCTGAAACATAGCCAGCGAGCGGTAGCGCGCAGTAAAAGAGCCGGAGATTCTTAAGAGGCGCGGCGATAGGCGCCTCTTAAGGCCAGTTTGGGTGGCAACCCAAGGTGTTGGTGTTGACCTTGAATTGGGCCCAGTTTGGGTGGCTTACCCGATGTCCCCCACTAATCCATCAATCAATATCTGCGGTGTCCCCTGCGAGCAGCGCTCAATCCGTCCGCGGACGCCGTAAACACGCGCCAGACTGTCGGCGGTGATCACGTCTTCCGGTTCGCCATCGGCAATCAGATTACCGTCTTTAAGCATCAGCACGCGGTCGCCATGGCGCAGCGCGATATTGATGTCATGCACAACTACCACGGTGACGATATTGCGTTTCTGCGTCTCTTTGCGTACCAGATCCATGACGTGGAACTGATAGTTAAGATCAAGCGCGCTGAGCGGTTCGTCGAGCAGCAGTAAGGAAGGCTGGCGGATCAGGGATTGCGCCAGACCGACCAGCTGTTTCTGACCGCCGGAAAGCTGATCAAGATAACTCAGTGCCAGATGCTCGATACCCAGCTGACGCAACAACGTCATCACTTTATCGGTGCCTTCCGAGACTTTGCCCTTCCCGCCAGACGCACGCTGCGCCACGATGATGGATTCCAGCACATGCAGATGCACACCCGCAGGCAGCGTTTGTGGCAGGTAAACAACCTGCTCCGCACGGCGCGCAAAAGGCATCGGCATTAAATCGTGCCCGTCGAGAAACAGCTGCCCTTCCGCGCGGTTAAGTCCGGCGAGGGAACGCAGCAACGTCGATTTTCCGCTGCCGTTTGGCCCGAGCAGCACGGTGATTTTTCCACGCGGTAGCATCGGGACATTGAGATGGCGGATCACATGGCGCTTCGGATAGCCCGCGTTGAAATCGCGGATTTGCAGCCCCTGCGTGGCGGCATTCAGTAAATCTTGTGGCTGCATTTCTGGCATTGCGGACATCAGACGTTCCCCCGGTGACGAAGAATAATACTCAGGAAGAACGGCACGCCGACCAGCGAGGTGACGATCCCCACCGGAATAATGACGCCCGGCACCAGATTTTTTGAGGCCACCGATGCCATTGAAAGCACCAGCGCACCAATCAGCGCACTGGCTGGCAGGTAGAAACGGTGATCTTCACCAAACATAAGACGGGCGATGTGTGGCGCGACCAGACCGATAAATCCAATCGGGCCGACAAATGCGACTGCCAGCGCGGAAAGAATACTGATACGCAGCAAGGTGCCGAGACGCAAACGGCGCACGTCGATACCAAAACTCACCGCACGATCTTCACCCAGACGCAGCGCCGTCAGCTTCCACGCGCTCATCATCGACCACGGCAACAGAACCAGGAACGCCAGCAGCATCACGCCCAGCTTCACCCATGACGCACGCGCCAGACTGCCCATTGTCCAGAAGACCAGTCCCTGTAAGGTGTCTTCGGTGGCGATAAACTGCATCAGAGAAACCAGTGCGTTGAAGGTAAACACCAGCGCGATACCGAACAGCACTACGCCGGAACTGGCGACACGCGTCCAGCGCGTGATCCCATCCAGCATCAGCGCGGCCAGTAAGGCAAAAATAAAGGCGTTAGCAGAGATAAACCACTGGTCGGGAATGCCCGGAATACCGATACCCAGCACAATCGCCAGCGCTGCGCCAAACGCCGCCGCAGAAGAAACACCGAGTGTGAACGGACTGGCGAGCGGGTTGTTGAGGATAGTCTGCATTTCCGCACCGGCAAGACCGAGCGACATACCGACTGCCACCGCCATCAGCGCATACGGCAAACGAATATCCCAGACAATCACGCGTGTACCCGGATCGGCTGCCGCCGCATCAAACAAGGTTTTCCACAGCGTACCGAGCGACAACCCCGACGGCCCCATAATGAAATCAATCACCAGCGAGACGACGATCGCCAGCACCAGGACCAGCATGATTAACAGACGGCGGCGTACGATATTCTGGTATCGCCCCATCACGCCGTCCGGGGCGTTGCCTTTCACCGCCAGGGCGGGTTCGGTAGTTGCACTCATTTTCGCTTCAATCTCATTAAGTTAAAAACTTATGGCGGGAACAGACGTTGTGCTGTTCCCAAAGAATGGGAACAAATGATAATAATTATCAATGTGTTTTGCAAAACCTATCAGACTCAGACGTTAAACGCAGCGGTAACAAAGCATGATGTTGTCCGCGTTGTTTTGCTGAATTGCAGACGTAAAAAAGCGGAGCCTGAGCTCCGCTAATTAACGATATGAATATTTCAAAATCCCAGCCGGTTACTTATCGACGTGATCCGGGAATTCCATTTCGCTGTATTTCACCACTTTGGTACCTTTGGTCAGCTTGTAGCCGAACCAGATAATCAGGAACAGCGGCAGGCCGATGTAAGTCGCGGCCACGCCGTACCAGTCGATGGTGTCTTTCAGGAATGCCTGATAGTTCTGCCCCAGCGTAATAATCAGACACAACACAAAGGCAAACACCGGACCGAACGGGAAGAAGCCCGAAAGATATGGCAGTTTTTTCAGGTCACGCCCCTGTGACACATAACCACGACGGAAGCGGTAATGGCTGATAGCAATGCCGAGCCAGGCAATAAAGCCGGTCATACCGGACGTGTTCAGCAGCCACAGGTAAACGGTCTGATTACCAAACATTGAGCTCAGGAAGCACAGCGCAGCCACAATCGTGGTGGCATACAGCGCGTTACGCGGTACACCGCCTTTCGACAGTTTGGCGAAAATGCGCGGTGCTTTGCCTTCGCTTGCCAGCGTAAACAGCATACGGGTAGACGCGTACATCCCTGAGTTACCGGCAGACAGCACGGCGGTCAGGATAACCGCATTCATCACCGCCGCCGCTGACAGCAGACCAGCATTACGGAACACCAGCGTGAACGGGCTGACCGAGATATCGCCGACTTCGTTACGCAGCAGGTTCGGATCGGTGTAAGGAATGATCAGGCTGATGACCAGAATCGCCAGAATATAGAACAGCAGGATACGCCAGAATACCTGACGAACCGCACGCGGGATGTTTTTGGCCGGGTTTTCGGATTCACCTGCCGCGACGCCAATCAGTTCGGTGCCCTGGAAGGAGAAGCCGACGATCATCGCCACGCCTATCATCGACGCAAAGCCGCCTGCAAACGGCGCATCACCGATAGCCCAGTTATGCCAGCCAGCCGTTTCGCCGCCGCGCATAATGCCGGTGATCATCAGTACGCCCACGGCGATAAAGATGATGACAGTGACCACTTTGATCAGCGAGAACCAGTATTCCGCTTCGCCGAAACCGCGAACAGAAATGTAGTTCAGGAGGAAAATCAGGCCGAGGAACAAGGCGCTCCAGATCCAGCCCGGTGTGTCCGGGAACCAGTAGTTCATCACCAGCTGTGAGGCAACCAGGTCAACCGCGATGGTGACTGCCCAGTTGTACCAGTAGTTCCAGCCCAGTGCGAAACCGAAGCCTTCTTCTACATAGCGGGAACCGTAGGTGGAGAATGAGCCGGAAACCGGCATGAACGCCGCCAGTTCACCGAGGCTGGTCATCAGGAAGTACACCATGATGCCGATTAGTGCGTATGAGAGC
>Ga0256409_1000352_pt1 | contig 33834 bp, 31 predicted proteins | sample PhySR1_FD_185981 | JGI IMG/M metagenome (GOLD analysis project Ga0256409, IMG submission 185981) | Leaf surface microbial communities from sunflower plants in UC Gill Tract Community Farm, Albany, California, United States - DLSL S.R1 | ecosystem: Host-associated > Plants > Phyllosphere >...
ATTATTGATGTCTGTAATTGGATCAAAACAGTGACAGACTCAACCAACATAAGTTCCTGCTTAATTGGCTTGCCTGAATTTGCACCTTTATTGCAAATAGATAGCCAGCTTGCACGACGCTTTCCACTAATATTTAAGTTATCTCGTTTAAATATCGGTTCAACTCAATCACCAGAAACCCTTTACGGGTTCCTATCACAAGTAGAACAGAATATTGAAAAAAGACTCACATTAAAATTTTTACCGCGATTAATTAACCCCTTATTCGTTCTACAGATTTACGCTTCAACTAAGGGATACCATCACTACATCATTTCGCTGATCAGAGAAGCTCTGCTATTCGCCCTTCTTGCAGATAGTGATGTTATTACCCAACAGCATTTTTCTTTGGCGTGGGATAAAGGCATTACCTCATATACCAATATGACCACACAGAATCCCTTTCATATGGACACGTCAAAACTAGTACAACGAATGAAAGGTAATCACTGATGCAAGAGAGGCCTTTAATACCAGCAATCCCAACACCATTTCCTGATGAAACCGCTGGAAGTTTTCTCATCCGTCTCATCAAGCTTAATGGGCATATCCATAGCTCAACCTTTTATCGATCTAAAATAGATCTCAAATACAAAGAGACGCTGAACTCAATAATCACACATGATTATCTCTTTCTTAATTTACTCAAGAAATTTCAGCTCCCTCATTCTTTAAAAGAGTTATCACTTCAAAGGCATAGTTCTACTTTACGTGGGTGTGTAATCTGGAAAAATAAACTATCAATACCAGATTATTTTTTCTCAAATGATGTCGAACGATTCTGCCCACTTTGCTTAAAGGAAATACCCTATTGGAGAAAAATTTGGCTAGTTAAACCGTACTATGCTTGTTTGAAGCACCAAATTCGCTTACACATGACTTGCCCTAGATGCCAATCAACGCTCAGTAGTTTGCGTACCGAAATCTGTATTTGTTCAAAGTGCCTAGGTGATCTAAGAAATTGCGAAATTGAAACAGTATCAGATGAACAAACTAAACATATCAGGTGGTTTTTAGCGTTTATAGAAACTGAAGAACAAGAAAAATTCAATTTATTAAAAATCTTCTGGTCCACACTTAAAAAGTTTTCAGCCCATGATCCAGCCCCACCCTCAATAGAACTATTGCTTGAAATAACCTATTTATTCTTTATGGATCGTGATTCATCTATAGAAAGGATGGTTGACTGGATATCTAAGAGGTCTCATCAAGTACATCCAAGAATTCAGCTAGTTCCATTCCTCATTGCGGATACCATGTACTTCGGACAATATACTAAAAAGATTCTTGAACAATTGCCCGTACCCACTGAATTGGCCCCAGAACACGCATTCCACTTATTAACCATTCAGGAAAGCTGCCAAATCTTAGATATATGCTACTCAACGATTCAAAGGTGGATAGAAAACAATAAGTTGCATTATGTAGTCTCAAAGGATATTCCTAAAAACCGTAAATTCCTTTCAAGCCGTGATATAGAGTATTTCCTTGTTCAGAAAGCACTTCATCCTTCACCCAAAAAACTGAAACCACCGCCAAGAAAAGATGGGCAAAGACTCACGATTACCGATGTGGCCACTAAACTGAATGTTCATTACGAAAACATTCGGTGTTTGATTAGGACTCGCTATCTAAAAGCAGACAAATTATTAGTCAGATTTAGATGGGCTTATTTTATTAATTCTAAAGACTTAGAGGAATTTAATGAAAAATATATCTTGGTCGGCAGCTTAGCAAAAAAACTAAAAGTTACCCCTCAAAATCTTACTGAAAAGCTCGCCAGTATTGATATTCATCCAATTAGTGGGCCACATATCGATGGAGAATTTAACAACGTATTTTTGCAAGAATCCGTAAGACATTTAAGCCAAGAAGTTATTGAGAAAATAGTTAACTATCCGACTCTTACAGGTCGTTATCCTAGTTTTGAGGAGCAACTTCCTAAACCGCTACCAACTTATCTTTCTTTAAATGAAGCAGCAAAGAAACTCCATATCAGTCCAAATAAAACTGCCAGATTAGTCGAAAAAGGCTTCCTTGAAAAAGATACATCACATAATTTAAGTATTTCAATCAGTATTCAATCTTTAAACATACTAATCGCAAACCTGCATAATACTAAATTCATATATGTAAAACAGGCACTTATACGACTAAATTGTTCTGCAAACTGGTTTCATGAATATTGGGTTGAAACAGGTTTTATTCACGTTCACGATTTTCTATACTGGCATTTTGTTGAAAGACATGAGCTTAATAAAGTACTAAGGTTAAAGAAAAGTTACCTTACTGGCACCGAAGCAAGCACTCTTCTCGGCATGCACAAATCTCATGTGACAAACTTAGAATCCCAAGGTTTAATTGAACCTGTTTATTTCGGAATGCCAAAAATAATTAAATTATTTAAACGAGAAGATGTTTTAAAGTTGAAAGAATTAGGATATGGGGCAATCAATTAAATTACAAATAGCTCACCTCAATAATATTCCTTTAAAAATCTATCCAAAGCTTTTTTTAATTGTTTAGCCCTAATTATGTTTCTACTCCAGAAACATATATTTAAAATAAACCGTATATCTACTAACCAAGCCACAGCCTGCCAAAAATAAACTTTTCTTGATCTTTTAAATCTTGCGTTAAAAGCATAAGCGTGACATAACCTTGGTATCTCATCTTTTTCAGATTCTAAGAAATCTAAATTCCACCATTGCCCCCATTTATAAACATCACTTTCTTTTTTTGTAAAAAATCTATCTAAATTATCAATAGGATAAACCGTATTTTTTAAATCCCAATTAAAATCAATAGCATTACCCGCCTTATCAAATAGTTCCTTTATTTCAATTTTAACACGACTATAGGGTTCATAAAGTCTGTCATTTTTAAGTTCTATATTTCTAAGAGGAATACTTGGTAAAGCTACAACACAAGGCATGTCAGATACATCATAAATATCTACAACAGATTGATATTTCAAATTATCCAAGGAAGCTGTAATACAAAAAGTTATTTTATGAAAATACTGATTATTTTTTGCCTTTATACGAAGTGTACAATTTGGTTGCTTCTTATTAAGATAGATTTCACTCCAATTTATATCATAATCTACAATTTCACCCAGACTATGGCGAAATATTCTATTTATTTCTAAATACGAATTATACGCTGTTGAAACTTTATATGCTTCTAAGTATAAAAATTTACCAATCAACTCAACTGGTTTTTTAATCAAAATACCAAAAATAAAAGATAGTATTTTTATAAAAAAACTTGTTGCGTAGGTTAAAGGCTCTGCCATATTACTCACGCTTGAATGAAAAATTATAAAAAATGCAATTAAATATCAATAAAATCATATTGAATACAATGAATTAAGAGTTAGATCGTGACAACCTAAGTCATATGTAATCACACAACCATATCCCATATTTAGTAATTTTTGATAATTACAAGACTTGAGTAGGGTTAACGACTGACTTTGACTACTCTTTCATCACGACGTTTTTCGAATCGTGCTACAACTTGGTCGTGTGGAATGGCAGGACGGTTATCAGCCAAAGCCTGTTCAACTTTCGCTTTAAACCATACGTTATATTTTGCTTCATGATCAGAGCTATCAAATTCGGATACTATTGAGTCAAAAATTATATTCATATGAGATGCTCGCTCAATATCTAGTCAATTTCTCCATTTTAGTAGAAGTATACATAATTTCAATATCCAGCCCCGAGCTAGCGTCACAATATGTCGCTTATCAAAATGTCATCTTTTGTGTCGTTTTCCTAACAAAATGTCAGCTTATCTGTCGTATTTTCATGAAACTGATTGTCGCTTATCTATCTAACTCTTTGTTTTATATAAAGCATCAATGACAACTTATGTGTCGCGTGACGCCTAAATTAAAGTTTCTAAATATTTACGTGATATAACAAAACAGACTATTAAAAAACTAACTGATCTTAATGGTTTATTTTATATTTAAAAACAATTATCAAATATAAGCCCTATAAAAACAATAAATTACAGATAGATATAAAGAAAATAAAGAGATAAAATATATACGATTTCAAAATATATTATTAATCGAGTGAATGTTTAGATGTCAAAAGATAAACGCCAAAAAATTGGGAAAGAAATCAAGATAGCCTATACAAAAATTAAAGAAATTATCTCTAGTCCCCAAACAACTTCTATACATCAATATTTATCCTTAACACCAATTGCTAATGCTGATGAAGATAATGCTTATTCTGACATGCTAAAATTTGCATTATCACAAGATAAAATTAGCAACATTGCCATAACTGGACCATATGGATCAGGAAAAAGTAGCGTACTACTAACCTTTCAAATACAAAATCCAGATTGGAAGTACCTAAATATATCGCTAGCAACATTTAAAGATCATTTAGATGTTGAAAGTGCTAGTAATAAAGAAATTGAAATTGAGGCTATAGAAAAAAGCATACTACAACAGCTCTTTTATTCTGTAGATCAAAAAACATTACCTCGCTCGCGACTAAAGCGAATCGTGACTGTTAAACCTAGAGAGCTACTAGCTAATACACTTTTTATTATGTTTTGGATTTTTCTAACACTTTTTGTGTTTTTTCCAGGAAGTATTTTTTTTGATAAATTTAGTATACTAGCAAGTTCAGAACAATTCGCTCAAATAACTTTTTCATTATTATTTTTATCATACTGCATAGTTGGATTATTCACTGGAATAAAATATATTGAAAAACTTAAGGAGCTTAAGTTAAAGTTTCAAGATACCGAAATAACATTAAATAATGATAAAACAGAATCAATATTAAATAAACATTTAGATGAGATTTTATATTTTTTTGAAAGAACAGATTTCAATATTATCATAATTGAAGATCTAGATCGTTTTGAAAATTCAGAAATTTTCATTCGACTAAGAGAACTTAATACTCTCATCAACAATTCAAAACAAGTAAACCGTCCTATAGTATTTTTATATGCTATCAGAGACAATATGTTTAAAGATAAAGATCGATCTAAATTTTTCGATTTTATCATTCCAATTATTCCTGTCATAAACCCAACAAATGCTTATGACTTGATTCGAAAAAACTATATTAACAAAGAAAATGATAGCCAACTACATGAAGAAATAGAAGATATTTTCTTACATCAAGTATCGCTTTATTTTGATGATATGAGACTTGTCACAAATATTTTTAATGAGTTTAAACTTTATGTAAATAAACTTAACAATCCAAATCTTAATAAAAATAAATTATTAGCTTTAATTGTTTATAAAAACCACTATCCTGCTGAGTTTGCAAATTTACATTCAAATAAAGGAGAAATATATGAACTTTTCAAAATTAGAAAGAAAAAAATAATTTCTAACCAATTAGAAGAAATTGAACAAGAAATAAAAAAATTAGAAGAAAAAATTCAAGCTTCTGAACTCGAAAACATTCAATATATTATAGAATTGAGAAAATTATATATTTATGAAATTTTAAAAAGATTTCCACAAATTACTAGTATTAGCAACAGACATTATTCTATTAGTAATGCTTCATATATAATAAAGCTTAAAATAGATGAATTATATCTAGATTACAATAATCTTATATTGGATGAAAATTTCGAAATTATTAAAATTGCAAAAAATATTCAATGGGTTGTAGACCCACAAAATAATGTTCAATATACAAATATTAAAATAGAAAACAACCAAGAGATTATGTTCACTTTTAAAGATATCGAAAAAATAGTTCACGATACTCTTTCATACAATGAAAGAGAAACTAAAATTAAAAATAAAGAGGTAAAAAATCGTGAAAAAATATTAGAAAAAAAACAAAATTTAGTAAATAAAAGAAATCTTCTTAAGCAAAATACATTAAAAGAGCTACTCACTATATACTCAAGTGAAGAATTCTTTGAATCCGACATGCATCCATCTCTACTTCAATTTTTAGTTAGAGAAGGTTACATAGACGAGCACTATCCTGACTATATTTCATTCTTTATTGACAGTGTAATAAATACTACTGAAAGAGATTACGCACAACGTGTTATAAACCATATAAACTCAGATTATGATATAACTTTAACTAATGTAAAAAAAATATTAGAAAAATACTTAACACCTAGACAGTTTTTACATAAAAGTATTCTCAATTTTAGTTTAGTAGATTTTATACTTGAGAACCAGGATAAATTTAATGATCATTTCAATAATTTATTCAAATTATTATCAAATCAGGATGAGCATACAATTCAGTTTATTTTCGGATATATAGATAGAGAAAAAAACTTATCCCTATTCATTAATCAAATAGTTAAAATCTGGCAATCTTTTTTTGAACATATTCATACGTCAATGGCAAATGAAAAAATTGAAAGCTATCTTCTGCTGATATTGAAAAATTTAGAAAAAGAAAATATTTCTTTACTTAACAAAGATGATATTCTAAAAAACTATCTGTCTTCTAAAAGTAATTTTATCGAATATATCAAAGATGCCTATAGTACTGAGCAAGAAATTCTTAACTTTCTACAACTGATTAAACCAGTATTCGAATATTTGGATTGTAACAACGAAAATGATATAAGTATATTTAATAAAATATGTAGAAATGAATATTTTGAATTTAATACAAAAATGATATTGCAAATTATATGTATAAATAATGAAGTTCAAAAAATTGATGAAATCCAAAATATTTTTGCTTCAAAACCTTATGGCGTTTTACAAGACTTTGCGCCAGATTACTTGAAAACTCAGGTTGACCAATCAATCAGTCATTTCTTCGAGGAGGTGTATATTTCATCGTCTGAAAATCTAAGTGAAAACTCAGATAATTTCATCAAATTAATTAATAATGAAGATTTAGATAATTCTCATAAAGAATGGTTAATTGAAAACAATGAAGTTCAAATTGATCTTATTTCATCTATTCATGACTCTCAATTCTGGAAACCAATTTTAGCTAACAACAAAGTAAAACCAAGCTGGGATTCTCTGATAGCTTATTATCAAGATATTAAAAATACCTTAGATAACGTAATTATTAATTATATAAATACAAATAATACCTTACTGAAAGAGCAAAAGCTTTTAAATACTGAAAGTAAGAAAAATATTCCCGATCTTACTGACGAATTCGAAATTGAACTTTTTTCATCAGATTCATTTTCTGATATTGCCTATGAAACAATAATTGCCGTGAGAATGTTCAATTATGATTCACTATATATATCAAATCTATCTAAATCTAAGATTTCTCTATTGATACATAAGAATGTGCTTTCTTTAACTTCTGAAAATATTGAAAATTTACGGAAAAAATCTACTGATTTCATCATCGATCTTATAGTCATGAATTTAACTGATGAATGCATAGAGCTAAAAGATGAACTGATCTTGGAACAGAAGGAATACGAATTGCTTCTTTCTTCATCAAATTTAACAATTAAACAAAAGCTTATAATCATCAAAAAATTAGATATTGATTTTTATAACAACTCATCTATCAAATTAACTATAAATGATATTTATATAAAATCTAACCAAAGCTTACCAATTGAATATATAGATTCCTTTTTTAAAACCAACCATTCAGATGAAAGAAAAATTGATATTTTAATTTATGAAATGAAAAATTTAGTTCCGAAACAAATTACTGAATTACTTATGATGTTAAATAATCCATACGATTTAATAAGCTCACCAGGAAACCACACTGTAAATTATAGTTCTAACCATGAAAATCTGATTAGCGCGCTAAAAAATTGCTCTTATATTTATAATGTTAGGATTCACACTAAGAAATTATTAGGCACCAAGACAAAGATTAGTTTTACAACAAAATCATAAAGCTTTTAATTTGGCTATTTCATGCTTTCGATGAAATAGCCAAAATTTCTTTAAGATTTAACTCATCAAATCATATACTTAAAGCAACCAACCAATCTATTAATTCAATCACATCTATACTTCTTTCTAAAATTTCTACTTTAGATACATAAGACTGCGGCTTTTCCAAACGACGTGCAAGCTCAACCTAAGTCACATTTTTAAAATCGCGAAGTTCTATAAGTTTCTAAACCAAGTTACGCTAGTTAAAACATCGTATTTAAATATTTTTATCTCAATAACTTTATTTATTTGAAGCAAACTTCTTCCTCTTAAAAAATTCAATAAAGAATAAAATGGCTCCCCAAATAGTTGCAAGATAACTCCATATTTTCGCTTCTTTCGAAGCATAAACTTGTGACTGATACAATTGTTTTTTTAGAATTTCAGTAGAAGCACTATCGTATTCTTGATTCCATTGATTGGCTACTCTCACAGGATAAAATTTGTTGTCTAATCTCTTACCCGATAATATGATTTTCTCATTATGCAATTTTGCTGCTAACGTTTTAAATTGTTGCGAAGAAATTATTTTTAGTTTTATATCAGAACCATAGTCTTCATATGAAGTAATCTGACCATTTATAAATAAACCAGCTCCATATCTAGAATGATTTTGTTCGAATGTTCCTGTAATTTCCATCCAATTTTCTTTAGGAAATCGAGTGTTTAAATCATCTGCTAGATTGATCCGAAAAAAAGTAATCAGAAGTACAGCTAGAAAACCAAATCGGACAATAGCAAGTAACAAACTCTTCAAATCAATTCCAAAAAATTATACTTATTAGGTAATTATAGCTTATCAATTAAGTAAAGAAGTATTGAAACACATCAATCAAACATCACGCACAATACTTCTTACACCCATTTACATTCCCTTCACACCGTCAAATCTTTCACTGTTGTACTGGTGCCATTATTTTTAACCGATTCAATGCCTTTATCACGTGAGGCTTCAGAAGCATAAAACTGGCTGCTGCCTATAATTTGATGATTGGCTGCTTTTAAATTGAAATAGGGTTTACCATTTTTTGCTGTTAAACGATCATAGCGTGCATCATCTGGGCTATTTTTTTGTACCGATGCAATCCCATTTTCCGCCGATGCTTTAGCCTTATAAAGCTCGCTAGTCAAAATAATTTCACCATTGCCTGCTTTAAGCACAAAACGATATTGACCATCGTTTGCCTGACTCAGTTCATACCAACCCGACATATCTCCTTGCCTCGTATTTGTAATTTTGCTTGTTGATTTATTGTTCAATCAATATAAGACACTTCAAGCAACTTGGATAGATTGTTTTTTATACATTTTATTACGAAGATTTGCTGGTTTTATTAAGAGCAGACATCAAACATTACGATTAAAATTTACGAAAAATCACCTCTCCACTAAAGTAAATACAGTCTTCTACGCGCTGGCGCTGAACAGCACTCAATTGCTCAAGATCATGGTAAGCAAAATCGGAATGCTCATGACTCAAGATAATGTCGGCCGCGGCATCTATATGGCAACGAAAAATACTTACATGCGCGTTAATTTCAGCATGCAAATAAACACCCGTGAGCGCTTCAACCTCAATCTCGACACCAAGTTCTTCACGGCATTCGCGCTTTAAACCTTCCAAAATGGTTTCATCAGGGTCGATCCCACCACCCGGTAAGCCCCATGCCAAATCGCCATAAGTGGCTTTGAGCAATAACACTTGACCTGTGCGATTGGTAATCACCGCATGTGCCCCCACGCGGTAAACATCTGAAAATGCCATAGATCCTCACTAAAAAAGGGAGTAAAAAATACTCCCTTTTAAGATTATGCTTTTTTTACAAACTCGGATTTGAGCTTGATTTGTCCAATACCTTCAATTTTACAATCGATATTATGACCATCGGACGAGCCTGCAACCAAACGAATATTTTTGACTTTGGTCCCCACTTTGACCACAGATGATGAGCCTTTAATTTTTAGATCTTTAATTACTGTGACGAGATCACCATCTGCCAGAATATTTCCATGCGCATCTTTAATGGTTTCATTTTCATCGGATGATGCACTTTCCCCTTCTTTCCACTCATATGCACATTCTGGGCAAATCAATAAGTCATTCTCTTGATAGGTATATTCTGACTGACACTTGGGACAATGTGGTAAAGACATAAAAAAACTCGAAAAGCTGTATTATGCCGTGAATGCGCTGTTTTTAAAAATCTGGATGCCTTGTTAAAACGGAATTTTGATATCGACCAGTTTCCAAGACCATCCCGAGCGGTGCAATATAAACTGGACTTCTTTATCTTGCTGGGTTTGTAGCGTGACTTCAAAAGCATTCCAAGCTTCGTAATGGCCCGAGTAGCGCATAGCAGGTTGTTCTTCAGCAGTGGTCGCTCTGGGAGCGTCCGATTCGGGGTTAGAATGCATATCTTGATTCAAATGTTGCTCAAGGTACGAACGCTCAAAGCGTTCTTTCATTGCTTTGCCTTGTAACAGCAACATCATACCCTCGGGAGTCAGCGCAACTTCGACCAATCGATCCATTAAGCTTGATGCGACCAAGGCACCTAAAGCATTTGCAGGGCCATTTTTTTGATCTTGCAAATCACCCAAACGAATGTGGATACGTTCTTTTAAATGTGTCTGAACGCTCGGAAAATCGATGTAGCGAGATAACGTCTGTGCATCATTTTTTTGCACAGCATTCTGGATTCGATAAACCACCCAATACGGCGATGCAACCACATACCCCAGAATAACCAGCACCAGAAGTATAAGAAGATATTTAAGCATTTTCATTGAGTGTGCCAATATCTCCTTTTACTACATGATACTGGTAAAGTCTTATGACTCAGCATAAAACAGAAGCATAGGTTTGAAATACAAATGAACATCTGGCTGCTTAATTATGAAGCTGTTCGTCGTCCTCTTCGTATTCGTACAAGTAGCTCATGCAGCCCCAGCCGTCGTAATCGCCGTTAAATTCCTGCCCGATACGCGTAAACCACTGCTCTAGATCTTCAATATCTTCATATTCCGGAATCATGGTGACATGAATGTTGAGCACCCATAAATCTGAGCCTTCAATATGCTGGTCTTCTTGAAAAAAAGACACTTTTTGTTCTTGGTGCAACAAATGCATTGCGCATTTTTCAAGATCGGCCTGCTCTTTAAATACAATCGAAAATTCAAACTCGTGTGGCTCTTTCAGGTCATTGCCATCTTCAACCATCTGCCAGAGCACATTGCCATTGTCGTCGTCTGGAAATAATTCGTAATTTCGGCTCATTCTTTTATCCTTGTTGTGATGGTGCAAAAGTCTGTTTTTAGCTTAGCTTACTTTTATGTCAATTTTAGCGTCAGATACGTTTTATTACTCAATTTTATGTCATGGTATCCAGAGCATATACCAAAATTAAAACGGCACAGTCGAACTCAATTCGAGCGCTAAACCTGTGATCGGATGAGCCAAGCTAAGATGTGTGGCATGTAGTGCCATACGACCGAGTGCAAAATTCTGCGGTTGCGGATGGTACAGTTTGTCGCCCAGAATTGGATGACCAATATGCATGAGATGCACACGGAGCTGATGTGAGCGTCCAGTGACGGGTTCGAGCCACATACGGCTTTGCTGAGTAAGAGCACAATATTCCAAACGCGCATATAGCGTTTTGGCAGATTTACCCGTTTCAAAGTCAATTTTCTGCTTGGGGCGGTTTGGCCAATCGGTGATAAGTGGCGCTTCGATACAGCCTTGCTCATCGGGGCATCCTTGCACCAACGCAGTGTATTCTTTTTTGATTCGGCGCAATTGAAAGAGTTTGCTCATAGCCACTTCCGCGTCACGATACTTGGCAAACATGAGTAAGCCGGAGGTGGCCATATCCAGTCGATGTGTCACCCTCGCCTCTGGATACATCGTCAGCACGCGTAAATAGGCACTGTCTCGATGCTCAGGTAAACGGCCCATCACCGACAATAATCCCGCAGGTTTATCCACCACAATCAGGTCATAATCTTCAAAGATAATATTGAGTGGATGTTGGGGCGGATTATAAATAAAACCTGAGCGCATACAGCTGGTGTGTCTTTTACTGGAAACTGGCTGCGCACCATATCAAGCACATTTTTAACTGTCAATTGGGGTGTAAAACTGCTTTTATTTAGAACCAGATAAGACACAAACAATCTGTAAAAGCTGATTTTTTTGATGAAATAGCGCAGAATAGTTAGCATATTTTTATAGAACTCAGGTTAGAAGTTTTATGAGCGATGTCGCTTTTACTGCATTTTCATTGATTGGTGTCGATGCACAAAAATTTTTGCAAGGCCAAGTGTTATTGCATGTCGAACGCTTAGCCGAAAACACCACCCGCTATACCGGAATTTGCGATTTAAAAGGCCGTATTCATTTCGGTCTATGGATCACCAAGTTGAACCCTGAAGAGTTTATTTTGGTCACCACACACGATCAGGGTGAAGAATTTGCTAAGCACATCAAAAAGTACGGTGCATTTTCTAAAATGAAACTGGACACACTCGGCCCGGTTTTCCCTACCATTCAAGACAGCTCGACCGTATTTTCAAATGCCGAGACAGATGTTGCCGCTTGGCAGCTTGCGGCCATTGAGTCGGGTCAGGCATGGATTTCTCAGACCACTGAACATGTGTTTCAACCGCAAGAGTTACGCTTGCATCAGCGCCTTGGTGTGGACTACGACAAAGGCTGTTATTTAGGTCAGGAAGTGGTTGCCCGCCTCTGGTTTAAAGCCAAACCTAAGCGCTGGTTACACTTGGTGGCAGGTCAAGGTGATGCACCTGCCGCAGGTCAGCAACTGCATGCAGATGTTGAGGTGGTCAACAGTATCGCCACAGCCACAGGCTTTACCGCTCTGGTGGTGGCCAAGCCAGCAGCATTAGAACAAGCAGCACTTGAGCTACATGAATTACCTGCACATTTAAGTGGTGACGTTGCACGCCCACAAAGTTAAAGCAAAGCATGAAAGGCTCAAATACCAGCGTCGGTGTTTGAGTCTTTGTTTTTTATACCTTAGCGCTGCATTAATCACATTTTGTAACCAAAACTACGCCATTATTTCGGCATTATGCTTAAAGCATTTTTGTTTGGAATTTTTATGAAACTTTGGCTTCATACATTGGTTATAAGTTTAGCGGGCATGGGTTTGGCACATGCCGATGTAAACACGGTACAACAAAATTTAAAAAAGAATTATCCAGATATTGCGGTCAGCTCGGTCACCCCGACGCCCGTCAAAGGTATTTACGAAGTATTGACGCAGGGTCAAATTGTTTATACCAGTGACGATGCTCAGTACTTTTTGGTCGGTAACTTGGTTGATCCGAAAAATCAGCGCAACCTCACCGCAGAGCGTATGCAGCAGGCCAATAAAATCAACGTGGCAGATTTGCCTTTAAATCAGGCCATCAAACACGTCAAAGGCAATGGCAAACGGGTGCTATATGTTTTTAGCGATCCTGATTGTCCATACTGCAAACGCCTTGAAAAAGAGCTGAGTCAAATCGACAATGTGACCATTTATACCTTTCTCTATCCATTAAAAAGCTTGCATCCAAATGCCGAAAAGATTGCAGCTCAAATCTGGTGCTCAAAAAATCCGTATCAGGCATGGCAAGATTACCTAATTCGCGATCAAGCACCGACCGCCTCTGCACAGTGTGCAACGCCTATCCAGAAGAATCTGGCCTTGGGTGAAAAGCTGAATATTTCAGGCACACCGACAATGTTTTTGAAAAACGGCGAACGTCTTGCCGGTGCGATGGATGCCGCAAGTTTGAATACCGCGCTAGATCAGGTCAAATAAGCTGGTTGCTCAGTTTTGGGGTTATTTCGATAATGGATAATCGTAATCACCCCATTTGCTGGTCTGGATTCCCATACCATGTAAACCTTCAATCAGTTTCACCGCAGAACGCACACCATCGATAATCGGAATGCCAATTTCCTGACTCACACGATCGGCCATTTCGGCCATCCCCCCACAGCCCAGCACAATGGCGCCAATCCCGTCTTGCATTTTGGCCTGCTGACAGCTTTCAAGCAGTTTGATATAGGCATATTCCTTGTCATTTTCCAGCGCCAGGACCGGTAAATCGATACAGCGAATTTTGGCACAGTGCCCTTCAAAGCCATATTGTTGCAATAAATGCTCGGCAATAATTCGGGTACGTGACAAGGTGGTGACAATCGAAAATTTCGTAGCAACCAAAGTCGCCATATGAAATGCCGCTTCTGCAATGCCGATTACAGGAGCTTTTGCCAGCTCACGTGCAGCATGTAATACAGGATCACCAAAACAGGCAATAATGTGCCCATGCACCCCTTGCTCGCGTCCTTCTCGAATTAAATCGAGTACGCCAATCGCCGAAATCGCCTCATCGTAGTGACCCTCAATGGACGGCACGCCTGTTTTTGGATTTTGCGCAATAATCTGGGTAGAAGCTGCGGCCACCTGCTCAGCGGCGAGACCTATAGAGTGCGTCATTTCTTCACATGTATTCGGATTAATCACTTGAATGCGTGTATTTATTGCTTCATTTTTGCGCACGATGCTCTTCCATTTTACTCGAGATATTGCCCGATTCTCGCATGTAATTTTTAAAAGACACAAGACATCCTCAATAAAATCATCACTTTCATTATTTTTGATGATGACATGATGTAATTGGCGTGAATCCTGCATGACTGGTCTGAACAGTTCATCCGCATGATGTAGCACTATGACAGACAATTCAAATTACAGTCCAAAATTGACCAACGAAGATTTGGCACCCGCTAAACAAAACTGGTCGTGGTATAACATTTTTTCATTCTGGATGGCCGACGTACACAGTATGGGTGGCTATATTGTTGCAGCCAGCCTGTTTGCACTCGGGCTGGCAAGCTGGCAGGTTTTTCTGGCATTAATTGTGGGTATTGTGATCGTTCAGATCTGCGCCAATTTGGTTGCCAAACCAAGCCAAGTGTCAGGCGTACCGTATGCCGTTATTTCCCGACAAGCCTTTGGGGTCTATGGTGCCAATATCCCGGCATTGATTCGTGGGTTAATTGCCATTTCTTGGTACGGTATTCAAACTTGGCTGGCATCGAATGCGCTTATGCTCATTTTGCTCAAATTTTTTCCAAGCCTGCAACCCCTCACACTGAATAGCTTTGCTGGCTTAAGTAGCATTGGCTGGATCTGTTTTGGCTTTATGTGGGTATTACAGGCCTTAGTATTTTGGAAAGGCATGAATGCCATTCGGGTATTTATCGACTGGGCAGGCCCGCTGGTATACGTGGTGATGTTTATTTTGGCAGCGTACCTGGTCTACAAAGCAGGCTGGAGCAATATCTCATTTAGTTTAAGCGAAAAAAATCTCACGACTGGTCAGCAAATTACCCAAACATTTGTAGCCATTGCATTGGTGGTTTCTTATTTTTCTGGGCCACTTCTTAACTTTGGCGATTTCGCCCGTTATGGCCAAAACATGCAACAAGTAAAAAAAGGCAATTTCTGGGGTTTGCCATTTAATTTTATTTTCTTCTCTCTGATCACTGTGGTTACCGTCTCGGCGACCTACAGCGTATTTGGCAAAATGGTGACCGATCCGCTGGAAACCGTTGCCATGATCGACAGCACGGTGGCCGTGGTGTTGGGTCTGATTACAGTACTTACAGCCACGATTGGCATTAATATTGTGGCGAATTTTGTGTCTGCCGGATTCGATTTTTCTAATATTTTCCCACAAAAACTGAGCTTTCGTGGTGCAGGGATGATTGCCGCCTTAGGCTCGGTACTCATTACCCCATGGAATTTGTTTAACTCACCCGAGCTGATTCATTACACCTTAGATGTGCTGGCCGCATTTATTGGTCCGCTTTTTGGTATCTTGATTGCAGATTTTTATTTTGTAAAAAAACAGCAGGTAATGGTCGATGAGTTATTCAATGACAAGAGCACGGGACAATACTGGTATAAAAAAGGTGTGAATCCAAAAGCAGTTTGTGCGCTGATTCCTGCTGTGGTAATTGGCTTAGTATTTACACTGGTGCCTGCGCTACAACATCTCGCACCGTTTAACTGGTTTATTGGTGCATTTCTTGGCGCAAGCTTCTACCGTTATTTAAGCCGCGAAGAGGTGAAAGCCATTCAACGGGCTATGATCAAACCTTAATACACGCTGCTTTTCTTCATAAGCTCTCCATTTTTGGGGAGCTTTTTACATGGTCTACCCAGAACGATACGCCTTGTAGCAAAATCCTGTAAATTGTCTCGATTGAACCATTTACATTCGGCATAAATTACTTAATATGAACTAGATCACAAAACACAAATACTCATCAACGGAATGATATGAGTAGGCATTAGGATTTTGGTACATGAAAAAACAGCTTCTTGCCCTTGTTGTGGCGCTATCGACTACAGTGAGTTTTGCAGCAACCGCGCCGCAAGCCCAAGGCAGTAATCCTGCACAAGGCACCCCATTTGAAAAAGCAGAACAGCTTTATAATCAAAAAAATTATCCAGCGGCTTATCAGGAAATTGACCGTCTAGCCAAAACAGGTAATGCGCAGGCCATTTATAATTTAGGCTTTATGACCGAACTGGGCCAAGGGACCAGCAAAGATGCGAAAAAAGCCTTACGCTATTATGAAGAAGCCTCGAACAAGGGCTATTCAGTTGCCACTTATCGACTGGCCCAGATTTATTCGATTGGTGATTTGGGCGTAGCAAAGGACGCTCAGAAATCACGCCAGTATCTAGAAAAAGCATCGAATGCTGGCTTTGATGAAGCAACGGTGGAGCTGGCGGTATTGCTCTTTGCAGAGAATAAACCGGCGTCAGATCAGCTTGCTTTGCAAAAACTCAATCCGCTGATCAAGCAAAATAATTACCGTGCCATGCACCTTAAAGCCATCTACGACATCAGTCAGGGCTTTAAAACCAAAAATGAAGCGACCGTTAAATCGGGCTTGAGTACCATCGAAACGCTGGCCAAAAAAGGCTATGTTCCGGCCTTGATGGCAGTGGGCAATATGATGGCCAATGGCAACATTGTGCCGCAAAATCTAGATGAAGCCAAAAAAATCTTTACCGCGCTGGCGCAAGAAAATGTGCCTCAAGCTAAAGAATCTCTGGCAGCAGTAAATAAACTGATTGCCGAAAAAGCCAAAGCGCCAGCGGCAAAAAGTAAAAGCTAACAATGTGTGTCACTTTGCCCGATTATATCGGGCAAATGTGATTCTACCACCACAAGATAATCAGCATGCTCACCCCTATAAAGCCAATAACTGTACTGAGCATAAGCGGCGTGAGCGCGCGTTCATTGAGTCCGTAGGCTTGCCCGAATATACCAAAGGCGATCGGCATGGGCAAAGCGGCCAAAATGGTTCCGGCATGCAGCATTTCTTCACTGACATTAGGCAAAACACTAAGCAAGCTAAAAATAAGCAGTGGCATGAGTAGCACTTTCATACCGACCAAAAGTGCACTTTGCAGGTTTAAGGCTTTAATTCCCATGCCGACCAGACTGCCACCAATTGCAAATAATGCCAGAGGCGACGCCGTTTTTCCGAGTAACTCCAATGATTGATTCAGAAGTGCCGGAAGTCTCAAATCGAGCAAAATACAGCTCATTCCCAAAATAATTGCAATAATGACTGGGTTTTTGAGTAGGCTTTTTGCCGTTTTGATCACCAATGGAAAAATCGCCTGTTTTTCTTGCATCCCCGCTTCGGCCAAGGCCAATACCAAAGCCAGAATCAATAGATTTTCTAAAATCAGGGTAAGCGAAATATAGATGGCAGCATGCGAACCGATCAGCATGGTCAAAACAGCGGTACCAATAAACCCGGTATTTGACATTGAAGCCCCCATGGCCATCACTGCCGTCGGGGTGAGCGAATAAGTAAAAAAGTAACGATAAAAACAAAAAGCCAAGGCAAAAATTACCAAGGAACCACCGCCATAGGCTAAAAAATAAGACGGATGCCAGATGTCGTTTAAGGTTTTGTTCGATAGCGCAAATAACAAAAATGCAGGTAGGGCGATTTTGATAATAAACGCACTAAGTGCCTTGATTTGCTCAGGCGTAATCAGGCGAATGGAGACGCTGATATAGCCTGCAAGTAATAGCAGAAAAATCGGAACAATGACCTGAACAACCACGACGGGATTCCTTGCGTTAAAAACTAAAAAAAAGACGCAATTGAATTGCGTCTTTTCAAATGATTAATGTTGAAACGGTTTAAAAAGCTGCTTAAGACCATGCGGTTGACAACGCAGGTACTGTGGTGAGATTTCAATCTCGGCACCCAAGGCTGCCGCTGCATGCCATGGCCAGCGTGGATCGTACTGAATGGCACGGGCAAGTGCTATGGCATCGGCTTGGGCATTTTGTAAAATGGCTTCGGCCTGATCTGGTTCGGTAATCAAGCCCACCGCAATCACTGGAATTGCAACTTTTTGCTTAATTTGCGCTGCAAAAGGAACCTGATAATTGGCGCCTACATTAATCTGTTGCATACGGTGTAAACCACCGCTCGAAACGTGAATATATGCTGCGCCTAATTGCTCAAGCGCCTCTGACAAACCGACACTGGATTCGATATCCCAGCTCTCGGTAGACATCCAGTCGGTTGCGGAAATGCGCACACCCACCGGATATCCTTCAGGTACCGCCGCCTTGACGGCCTGAAGTACCTCCAGTGTCAGACGGATACGGTTTTCAAATGAACCACCGTACTCGTCATCTCGTAAATTAGACAATGGCGACATAAACTGGTGCAACAGATACCCATGTGCTGCATGCAGCTCAATCAAATCAAATCCCGCTTCCACCGCACGACGTGCAGCAGCCACAAAATCGTCTTTGATTTGCTGGATTTGCTCGAGTGAAAGAGCTTGAGGCGGCGCATCGTGCTCACCAAAACCAATACTGCTCGGTGCAACCGTTTGCCAGCCGTGCGGATCGTTTTCAGGAATTTGACCACGCCCTTGCCAAGGCTTGTCTGTCGAGGCTTTACGGCCAGCATGCGCCAACTGAATGGCAAACGGCATCGGCGAAAGTTGTTTGACTTTGCTCAGTAAAGTTTTGATCTGATCACGCTGCTCATCATTCCACAGCCCCAGATCGGCATAACTGATTCGTCCTTCGGGCTGTACCGCCGTGGCTTCGATAATGCATAAACCGGCGCGATAGCGCATAGTTTGCCCATTGCTGCTCGTGCCAATAGGTCACTTCACCCTGATCGGTTGCAGAGTACTGACACATCGGTGCAATCACGATTTTGTTGCTCAGACTCAATCTTTCAAACTGAATTGCTTCAAATAACTTCGCCATTTTAGTGCTTACTCTCTCTGATTAGAACTGTTTGACTACGCGGATGCCCGCACTCCAGTTACGTCCGTCGGCAGGTTCAAAGTAGCGCCGATTGCCATCGTTTACAATCACAGAGCCGACATAATCTTTGTCGAGTAAATTGTCCACTCGTCCAAATACATTGACCTTCCATGCTTGCATATTCCACACGTAACCTGCATAGGCTGCCATAACGGTGTAGCTTGGTGCTGTATCAGAATTTTTATCATCGACATAAATTTTGTCGTTGTACTGTGCATCGAGCCCTGCATAGAAGCCCGTTTGAGGCTTCCAAGTAATTCCCACATAGCCCTGATTTTTTGCAATACCCGGAATTTTATTGCCTGATGTAATGGCAGCGACGCTTCCACGTGCTGGTACATCAGCATCAAAAGTCGCATCGAGATAACCATAACTGGCCGTAGCCACCAGATCACGCCAGAGGGCTTTATTCCACGTCAGTTCAATCCCCTCACGTAAGGTTTTATCGGCATTGCGAAAGGTTGCACGGCCGTTGGTACTGCCGGCCGAGACAATATCATCCTTGGTTTTGGTTTGAAATGCAGCCAAAGTAAAATCACCCAGTCTATTTTGCGATTTTAGCCCTGCTTCATAGGTATCGCTGGTCGATGCATTTAAATCAAAGTTAAATCCACCCAAGCCATCCGGGCGATACGCCATTTCGGTAAAGGTAGGTGTTTCAAAGCCTTTAGCATAACTGACATAAGCCAGTAGTTCAGGCTGAATTTGCCAGCTTAAGGCGGCAGACGGCAATACTTTCGAATAATCAGTTTTACCACTATCATCTGGATTAGTTTGTGCGGCAGTATTACCAATCACGATATAATGATCATCTGACTTATAATGAACGTTACTATAACGTAGCCCCGTATCAAGGCGCCAAGTTGGTAAAAACTGCCATGAGGCTTGTAGATATGGGTCGATATTCCAGAGCGTATTTTTTTCGTCGCGCTTGAGTTCGCCCTTAATACCAAGCTGTTCAGCATCATTATAGTTTTTATAGCCTTGACGGTCTTCATTCATAAAATCCAGTGCCACACCTGCACTCAGTGTGGTGTGAGGAAGCAACTCTTTGCCGGTCCAGCGAAGGTCTGCACCGTAATAATTTCGATCAAAATCAATTACACCACCAGCTTGTTTAATATTTTCTTGTATCTTACTAAATGCTGGTCCAATGAATGGTGCAGGGATCGACTGATATTGTGTAACTTGACGATTCCCCAGATATCCCATCATATACAATTCATTTTGATCGTTGAGGGGTTTGGTCCACGTGAGGCCGGTTTGGGTTTGCTCAATCTCTTTACGCACGTCATAAAGATTCTTGGCGTCATTAACCTGTTTTGGATTGGCTTTCCACTGCTCACGTGTCAGACCTTGCGGATCATCGGCATTGATTTTGACATAATTGGTAATCCAGTTAATTTTTGAACCATCATCTAGATTCCAAGTCAGTTTGGCGTTGTTCAATACTTTTCGGGCTGCGCTGTGGTCACCATAACCGTCTGTGTCGAAGTAAGATGAACTGATCACATAACTCGGTTCGTTCGGCGCTTTGGCACCACCTTGCAAAATAATGCCACTACGGCCTTTATCGTGACTGCCGCCAGAATATCCCAGCTCAATCGAATCTTTGCCCTGACCTTCTTTGGTGGTGGTTAAAATGGTGCCACCTGAAGAATTTCCATATAAAGATGAAAATGGTCCAGTGAGCACTTCAACGTGATCCAGACTGCTTAAGTCGATATTGGAAGTTTGCCCCTGACCATCTGGCATAGTGGCCGGAATACCATCAACATATAAACGAATGCCGCGCACACCAAAAGTTGAGCGTGCACCAAAGCCTCGCATTGAGAGCTGCAAATCTTGTGCATAATTTTCACGATTATTAATTTGCAGACTTGGAATCCCTTTCACCACTTCGGTGAGATTCACTTGTGCAGATTGCTGCTCTGCTGGTGCATCGACACGAAAAATAGATGCGGGTGTTTGCACATATGTGGTACCAGTACGGGTGGCTTCAACCTGAATGACCGGGAGTGTCAGCGGGTTGTCTGCGGTATCTTGTGCCCAAACAGAGCCCGTCGCCCCTAAACCTGTTGCTAAAAATATGCAGTGAGAAAGCGTATTGAATCGTAAAAAACGCATTCATTTATCCTTATCTTGAAATCTTTACCCAAAAAGAAAATTTTTAAAAGCCCAACGAATGTCTGACTATCATATCGATAAAAAACGATTTTATCGATGTCTGATCAGATCTTTATGTAAATACGCCATATTTTGGCGTATTTAAAAAATCAGCCTGTCTTTAATAGGCTCATAGCATGCGTCCTGCCCTTTACAAGTGACAGGATCGTCCCCATATTAACATCGGTTTGACAAGTTGAGCTGATAATGCCTGAATTACCTGAAGTCGAAACGACAAAAACCAGTTTACTCCCCCTGCTCCATCATCGCGTTCAGTCTGTGACAGTACGTGATTCCAGATTACGCTGGGCGATTCCAGATGATATTTCACGTTTGCTGGGCCAAGAACTTCGTGCCCTTAAGCGTCGTTCGAAATATATTTTGGCGGAGTTTGAAACCGATCAAATGCTTTGGCACTTAGGGATGTCAGGCAGTTTTCGGCTGTGTACGGCTCAAGATGAACTGCGCAAACACGATCATCTGATTTTAACCTTCGATGATGGCACCGAGTTGCGTTATCATGATCCACGGCGTTTTGGTTGTATTTTGTGGCTCAATGATGAACATCAGAAAAAGCTGATTGATACCCTTGGGCCAGAGCCGCTCAGCGATGCTTTTAACGCAGACTATTTATATGAAAAGCTTCGCAACAAACAAGTCGGCATAAAAATTGCAATCATGGATAATCATGTGGTGGTGGGTGTAGGCAATATCTATGCAACCGAAAGTCTGTTTAATCAGGGCATTCATCCGGCACAGCCAGCCAATACCTTATCGAGTGAGCAAATCGCTGGCTTGGTGGTTGAAATTAAACGTATTTTGAGTCATGCGATTCAACTGGGTGGCTCTACACTACGTGACTACACCAATGTCATGGGTGAAAACGGTTATTTTCAGCAAACGCTGCTGGCCTATGGCCGTGCAGGCGAAATGTGTGTGAACTGTGAGACCCCATTAGAAAACATGAAGCTTGGGCAACGTGCCAGTGTATTTTGTCCCCAGTGTCAGCCGTTAAAGCTAAACAGTACGGCTCCGAAACGACGCAAGAGAGGTTAATTCATGCAAACAGCAATTGTGCGACATATTTTAGTGAAGGACAAAGATCTTGCAGAGCAACTGAAAAAGAAAATTCAGCAAGGTGCAGACTTTCATCACATTGCCAAGCAATACTCGACCTGTAATTCGGCTAAACGCGGCGGAGAGCTCGGCGAAGTCAAAAAGGGTCAGTTAGTTCCAGTGATAGACAAACTGGTATTTAGCGCCGCCGAACGCATTTTGCATGGCCCAATAAAGAGCCAGTTTGGTTTTCATTTGCTGGAAATCAAATTTAGAACCGATTTTTGATAAACACTGCAACTTGGCCACGTGGTACTTATCTGTCATCGTGGCCTTGTTAACATCTGTCAATGTGCAGATTTACGCGCGTTTTGATTCATCTGGTAGGTCCATGCCTCCAGTTTTTCTCCAGTTTCCAGCTGAATCTCGACCTGAACACGCTCATATTGAAAGCCCTCAAATTCGTCTAACCTGTCCCAATGCTGGTCTAGCTCATCACTGCTAAACAAGAAACCCGCGACCTGAGGTGCGCCCGAATCCAGAACAATCGCAGGCAAGCCTTGATCTGGCCCCCAATCCAAGGTATGAATCACGCCGCGAACATAAGCCTTTTGCCAGACTCCATCTATATTGGCCATGATGTGTGCGTTTTCTCGGTTTGGGCACAAGGTGCCATAAGCAAAAAGTCTGTTCACTGCCAAAATATCCTCTGGATTTCAAATGATGTGCACGAATCGTTATTTTCTCAAATTCATAAGAAAAATTCATGCCAAATAAAATTGGTACATAAAAAACGGCACTGTTTGTGCCGTTTTTCAAACAGGATGTTGAATTTAAGCTTCTGGGCGCTTTCTTAACTCGTCACGAATTTCGCGCAGTAACGCAATATCTTCTGGTGTCGGTGCTGGTGCAGCAGGCGCAGCCTCTTGTTTACGGCGCATACGGTTGATGAGTTTCACCATTAAAAATACCACCCAGGCCAAAATCAGGAAGTTGATCAAAATGGTAATAAAATTACCATAGGTGAGCACGTTCACCCCCGCTTTTTGCAAGGCATCTAAAGATTGCAGATTGTCAGGATTGTTCCCGAGTACAATAAACTTCTGGGTGAAGTCGACGCCTCCTCCGGTAATCAGTGTGATTAATGGCATGATCACGTCTTTTACCAAAGAATCGACAATCTTACCAAATGCACCACCAATAATGACCCCGACGGCCAGATCAATCATATTGCCCTTAACAGCAAATTCTTTAAATTCTTGAATAATACTCATGAAAAATCTCCAGACAGCACTTTAGTGCTGTGTTGTTTTTTAATGACATTCTTAAAATGAATGCAGCTTTTATGTCAGTTATGGATTTTAATTTACTGTTTTTTACTTCAAAAACAAAAGTTATTTCACATTTCAACTACATAAAACGTTTTTAGCACCGCGTTTTAAACATAAAAAAACTGCCAGACGAGCTGGCAGTTTCTTGCTTGTATCGAGCCGGAGCCGATTACGCGCGGTTACGTTTACGTTCGTTTTCAGTCAAGTAACGCTTACGGATACGAATTGACTTCGGTGTTACTTCAACTAGCTCGTCATCTTCAATGAATTCAAGCGCTTGTTCAAGCGTGTATTCAATTGCAGGTGTAAGTGTCAATGCATCATCTGTACCAGACGCACGTACGTTGGTTAACTGTTTCGCTTTGGTTGGGTTAACCACCATGTCGTCAGAACGTGAGTTGATACCCACGATCATGCCTTCATACACTTCAAGCTGTGGCTTAGCAAACAAACGACCACGGTCTTGCAAGCTGAACAATGCATAGCCCAAGCAAGTTCCCTGAACCATAGAAATCAATACACCGTTTTGACGCTTCGCAACAGTACCTTGTTTCACAGGACCATAATGAGAGAAGCTTGACGTCATGATTCCTGTACCAGAGGTCATGGTCAAGAATTCAGAACGGAAACCAATCAAACCACGTGATGGAACAGTTGCTTCAATACGGATACGGCCTTTACCGTCAACTTCCATATTGGTCATTTCGCCTTTACGATGGCCCATTTGTTCCATCACAGCGCCTTGATGCTGTTCTTCTACGTCAAACGTTACGTTTTCGTAAGGTTCTTGTTTTTCGCCATCAATTTCTTTGATGATTACTTGTGGACGCGATACGCCCAACTCAAAACCTTCACGACGCATGTTTTCAATTAAAACTGAAAGGTGAAGTTCACCACGGCCAGATACTTTGAAACGGTCTGGACTGTCTGTGTCTTCTACACGAAGTGCAACGTTGTGAATTAATTCGCGGTCAAGACGTTCACGAATGTTACGTGAAGTCACGAACTTACCTTCTTTACCAGCAAACGGTGAGTTGTTGACTTGGAAAGTCATCGATACGGTTGGTTCATCAACAGACAATGGTGGAAGCGCTTCAACATTTTTCTGATCACAAATGGTGTCGGAAATGTTGAGTGCATCGATACCGGTAATACATACGATGTCACCTGCAGATGCAGAATCTACATCGACACGCTCAAGACCATGGTAACCCATGATTTTTAAGATACGACCGTTACGTGTGTTGCCTTCTTTATCAATCACAGTAACAGGTGTGTTGGTTTTTACTGAACCGCGCTGAATACGGCCAACACCAATTACACCTACGAAGCTGTTATAGTCGAGTGATGAAATTTGCATTTGGAACGGACCATCAACATCAACTGCTGGTGGTTCAACGATGTCTACAATCGTTTCAAACAACGGGGTCATGTCTTCAGCCAATTCTTCTGGTGAAGGACCTGCAACACCGCGAAGACCAGATGCATAAACAATTGGGAAGTCCAACTGCTCATCAGTTGCACCCAAGTTATCAAACAAGTCAAATACTTGATCGATCACCCAGTCACAACGTGCGCTTGGCTTGTCGACTTTGTTGATAATCACGATTGGCTTCAAACCACGTGCAAACGCTTTTTGAGTGACAAAACGCGTTTGTGGCATTGGGCCTTCTTGAGAGTCAACAAGCAACAATACGCAGTCAACCATCGACATTACACGTTCAACTTCGCCACCGAAGTCGGCGTGTCCCGGTGTGTCTACGATGTTAATACGGTATTCGGTGTCGGTACGTTTGTCGAGCCACTTGATTGCTGTGTTTTTTGCAAGAATGGTAATACCACGCTCGCTCTCAAGCGCATTCGAGTCCATGACACGCTCAATCTCACCCGCGCGATCGCCAAGTGCACCTGATTGTTGAAGAAGTTTATCGACAAGGGTAGTTTTCCCGTGGTCGACGTGTGCAATAATTGCAATATTGCGGAGATTTTTGATATCTGACATGAAAATTCGATAAGCCTAAAACTTGAGGGCAAATTATACAGAAAAATGCTACATAAAAGTAGTGACAGTTTATTGACATAGCCGCGTTTTTTTCACCTCTTGTCTATTATCTTTTATTATTTCCCTCATCTCGATTAGAATACCGCCACCTTGTCGTAGCTGACCGATGATTTTACATGTCTGATTCTTCCAATTTTCCCTCTAAAAACAACGATCAACTCGACCTTGTATATGGTTTGAATGATCGGCCTGCACCGTTTGTCTCATTCTTGGCGGCTTTGCAACATTTACTCGCAATTATTGTTCCGATTGTGACACCAGGCTTGCTGATTTGTCTGGCATTGGGGGTTTCACGTGAAGAAACCAACATGATTTTGTCGATGTCATTAGTGATTTCTGGCGTCGCCACATTTTTACAATGTAAAAAAGTCGGCCCTTTAGGGGCTGGTCTTTTGATCGTACAAGGTACCAGTTTTAACTTTATTGGCCCCATTATTGGGATTGGTAGCGCTATGGTGGCGGCCGGTACGCCTGTCAATCAAGTCATGGCCGCTATTTTTGGTGTGGTGATTGCCGGCTCATTTATTGAAATGGGTGTGTCGCGTATTTTACCTTGGATCAAAACCCTGATTACACCGCTGGTGACCGGTATTGTGGTGTTACTGATTGGACTCACTTTAATCAAAGAAGGCCTGATCAGTATGGGCGGTGGTTATCAGGCCATGCAAGATCAGACCTTTGCCAGCAGCGATAACCTCATTATGTCATGCACAGTGCTGGCGATTATTATTCTTCTGAATCGTATTCAGGTGATCTGGATCAAGAGTTCTGCCATCCTGATTGCCTTAATTGTGGGGTATATTCTTGCGGGTTTTATGGGGCATTTAAATTTTTCAGGTTTAAATGAAACACCAATGATTCAGATTCCCACGCCTATGCATTTTGGCCTGAGTTTTTCATGGAGTCTGTTTATTCCAATGGCCTTTATTTATCTGGTGACTTCACTTGAAGCGATCGGTGACATCACCGCAACCAGTAAAATTTCAAATCAGGCTGTAAATGGCCCACAGTGGATGCAACGAATTAAAGGTGGCGTACTGGTTAATGGCGCAAATTCGCTATTGGCGGGTCTGTTTAATACCTTTCCAAGCTCGGTATTTGCACAAAACAACGGTGTGATTCAGCTCACGGGTGTGGCCAGCCGCTATGTTGGGATTTGGATTGCAGTACTGCTGATTTTACTTGGACTCTTCCCTGCTGTTGCGAGCATTATTCAAGCCGTACCGCAAGCGGTTTTGGGTGGAGCCGTTATGGTGATGTTTGGTGCGGTGGCAGCTTCAGGCATTAATATCTTATCTGGTATTCATTTAGATCGACGTGCCTTACTGATTATTGCCATTTCACTAGCCCTGGGTTTAGGTGTTGCACAAGTACCGCAAATTCTGGAACACTTACCTGAATTGTTTAAAAATATTTTTAGTTCAGGTGTGGCCACTGGTGGGCTTGCAGCACTGATCCTAAATATTGTTTTGCCTGAACATAAGCAATAATTTAGATCGCATTTACGTTTTGCCCAGTCAGAACTGGGCTTTGTTCTTCATGAGAGATTAAGATGGATCCACGCAGTGAAGTGGTACTTCGACAGCATCAATATTTTTCTGGCACGGTGTTATTGATCAATCCGCCTGCCGATGGCTTATGCCATGAACTGAATTTGCACACGCAAGCGTCTGTTTGGACGTGGAATTTTGCCGATCATCAATATTTTGAACAGCAATCGATTGTGACCAGTTTTAGTGTACATTTTCCGTCGGTGACACCCGATCAGGTGATTATTTTTGTCCCAAAATCTAAAGAACTATTGCGCTATATTTTGCATGTAGTGGTCAGTCACCTCACTCAAGGCCAGTCTATTTTTTTGGTCGGTGAAAAAAAAGGGGGGGTAGAACGTGCTGCCAAACAGTTACTCGATTATGGCAAGACCATAAAACTGGACAGTGCACGACATTGTCAGCTATGGCAAACTAAAATAGACAAAACCGAGCAGTTGCGACCACTCGAACAGTGGGTACAACAATACACGGTTGAAGTTGCACAAAATAGCCTCACGGTCTGTGCCTTGCCAGGTGTATTTAGTCAGCGTCAGCTTGATGTCGGAACAGCCGTACTTTTACCTTATCTTGAACAGATAAAATCGGGTAAACTTGCCGACTTCGGATGTGGTGCAGGCGTATTGAGTGCTTCTTTGGCGCAGTTAAATCCGAAAAACAAGATTTACGCCATGGATGTGGATGCATTCGCACTGTGTTCTACAGAGATGACATTTCGTCTAAATGGACTCGATCTGGATCAGTTGCAGCTTTGTGCGGTAACGGGCATTCATGATGCACCATCGGATTTGGATGCTATTGTCAGTAATCCACCTTTTCACCAAGGGATTCATACCGACTATGCCGCCAGTGAGGGTCTGTGTACAACAGCAAAAAAACACTTAAAGGCAAACGGTGAATTGTGGATCGTGGCGAATCGTTTTTTAAATTATCCCGTTTTGATTGAACAAGCCTTTGGCCAATGTCAAATAAAAGCAGATCAACAAGGCTTCAAAGTGCTTTATGCCAAAGCAACTTTAGGAAAGTAAGGAATTTTCATGAGCGAAACGACTCAACCTGATCAGCTCCAGCGTAAGCTAGGTGCTCGTCATTTAAATATGATTGCCATTGGTGGCTCAATTGGCACAGGTTTATTCCTTGCATCCGGCTCGACTATTGCCAATGCGGGACCTGGCGGTGCCCTGCTGGCCTACGTGCTCATCGGCGTCATGATTTACTTTTTGATGACCAGCCTAGGCGAACTGGCAACGCATAATCCAACCTCGGGGGCTTTCTTTACCTATGGTAACCGCTATGTAGAAGAAGGCTTCGGTTTCGCGCTGGGCTGGAACTACTGGTATAACTGGGCCATTACCGTAGCTTTTGAGCTGGTGGCAGTACAGTTGATTATGAAATTCTGGTTCCCTGACATTCCAGGATTTTACTGGAGTGCTATTTTCTTGGTGGTGATTTTTGCCATCAATGCCATGACCGTTAAGGGTTTTGGTGAAAGTGAATTCTGGTTTTCAATGGTCAAAGTGGTCGCAATTATTGCCTTTATCATTATTGGGATGGCCATGATTATTAAAATCATGCTGACACCCAATATAGTCACTTTTGGCAACTGGACATACAAAGATGCGCCTTTCGTGGGCGGCTTGCAGGCGATGATTGGTGTGGCCATGATTGCTGGATTTTCATTTCAGGGAACTGAGATGGTCGGCGTTGCGGCAGGTGAATCTAAAGATCCAAAACGTACTATTCCACTTGCAATCAAACAGATTTTCTGGCGAATTCTACTGTTTTATGTGGTCTGTATTTTTATCATTGGCACATTGGTCAGCTACGACGATCCACGTCTGCTTCAAGCTGCGCATAGCTCAGATATTGCATTATCACCTTTTACCTTACTCTATGAAAAAGCAGGATTTGCCTTTGCTGCAAGTCTAATGAATGCAGTGATTTTAACTGCAATTCTTTCGGCTGGAAATTCGGGTATGTACTCCTCTACCCGCATGCTGTGGGATATGGCCAAAGAAGGCCGTGCGCCAAAATGGTTTGCTCGACTTGACCGTCGTGGCGTGCCAATGAATGCACTTTATGCCACTACAGCCATTGCAGCTTTGTGTTTCCTAACCACATTTATTGGACAACAGGAAGTCTTTAACTGGTTACTCAACATGTCAGGCATGTGTGGCTTCATTGTTTGGCTGGGTATTGCGATTTCACATTATCGTTTCCGTAAAGGCTATGTTGCACAAGGTTATAAACTTGAAGATTTAGCCTATCGAGCCAAATTTTTTCCATTTGCACCGTGGTTTGCCTTTATTTTATGTTCGATTATTATTTTAGGACAAAACTATCAAGCCCTTCTGGGTGGCAAAATCGACTGGATGGGATTACTCTCAACGTATATTAGTATCCCATTGTTTTTGGCAATCTGGTTAGGTTACAAATGGAAATACAAAACTAAATTAGTGACTTACCAAGAGATGAATGTCAAAGCCGATAAATATCTGTAATGCTAGTCACTTAACAGCGCTAGACAACAACTCGATTATCCGTCACACTGTCAATGAAACCCAGCAATCGCTGGGTTTTTTATCCTTTGTACGAGGTATTAGTCACTTACATAAATCTTTAATTTCCAATAGGAAGCATGATGAAACTCAAAGCTGCATCTAAAATTCAGGCTAGAAATAAAGTCGCATTATCACCACTGCTTCAAAAAGGCGGCCTACATGAAACTGAACAACCGCGCACACAGCATCGCCGTGATCGTAAACAAAGCAAACAATGGCTAAAACACGGGCATTACAACGAATTTTAAGGTGAATACTATGAATTATTTAATTTCAATCAGACAAAAAAAAGCAGCTCCGAAGAGCTGCTTTTTTATTGGATCAAACTCAGATTATCGAGCTTGCTGACCAGGCTGAACAGTTACTGTACGGCTACCAGTGATCGTAGCGAATACACGACGGTTCATTGCACGGCCTTCTTTCGTGCTGTTGTCAGCAATCGGTTGATCCCAAGCAAAACCTTGAGTTGTCAAACGAGCTGGATCGATGTTGTATTCGTTAACAAGTGAAGACTTCACAGAGTTCGCACGAGCCAAAGACAAACGTTCGTTCAACTTACGTGGACCAGTGTTGTCTGTGTGACCATCGATACGAGCAGTTGCGTTTGGATATTCAACCAATTTCTCAGCAACTTTCGCGATTTCTGGCTTGTATTGATCTTTGATGTTTGATTTATTTGTATCAAAGAACACACGAAGTTCCATGTTAAGGTCTTCAGTCAACTCTTGTGGTTGAGGTTGAACTGGAACAGGCTCAACTGGAGCAACCTCTACTACAGGCGCAGCAGGTTTCAAGTGACCACCAAGAACCACGTTCAAACCAGCGAGTGCTGTGTAGTTCCAGAAGTCTTCATCGATGTTGTAAGTTGCACGCGCTTCAGTACGAAGAGACAATGCATCGTTCAAACGCCAGAACGCACCAACACCGGCATTACCCAAAGTACCTTCTTCAGTTGTACCGCGCGCACCGCGTGGAACACCGTCAAAATCATACTTGTAGTGACCAGCACCTAGTAATACGTATGGCTTGATTTTGCTGTCATAGTTTTTAGTGATCAAATCAGAAGTCACGTAGAAGTTACCGTTGATTTGTTGTTGTTTGTATTCAGCACCTGCTAGAGCGCCGTCTACATCACCTTTAACTTGGTTATATTCAGCTTCGAAACCTAACCATGGCGTTAACTCAACACCAAGTGCTGCACCAACAAACAAGTCGTCTTGAAGCTCAGGACCATTTGTTAGGTTCCCTTTGTTTCCGCCGTTGTTGTGTTGAGAGTCTTGGAATGTGTAACCAAGTAATAGTGGAGTTACTGTAACACCAGCGTTAGCAGCAGCTAATGGAGCAGCAACAAGCATAGTAGCAAGTGCAATACGACTCAATTTCATGGATATCCTCCAGAGATAACAAATTGTTTGTTGTTCAAGCTCAGCCTAAAATTTATTTGGCTTCCTGAGATAAGCTATTTTTGTACCCCAGTTTTATTTTTAAGCTATTCACGTTGAATCATACAAACACTTAAACTAATTTCCAAGTGCTTGATAACTTTAATCAAGTAAATTATTGACAAAATTACTTACAATTTCCGTTGTAATTCGGTAACTTTTTACTCAATTTATTTCTGTGAATAACCAACTCTTCACGCTTTCTTTATTTTAACAGCATTAAAACGCTTAGGTAATAAATATTTCAATTCGTTTATTTTTGCAACATGCTTAAGGTAATCAACTGTTAAAAAAGAAAAAAACTACAACTGATGGACATTCCTTTACTATGTACAACAATTTTTTAGGTTTTAGTTTAATCGAATTTATCGTTACTCTTACGGTTTTAGCCATTCTAATTGGTGTCGGAGTACCGACTTATCATCATGTTATGGCAACCCAAGAAGCCAGTCATATTCCGCGAACACTCACAATTCACATACAAAAAGCAAAGTCCGATGCGGTGTTGTATCGTCATAACGTTGTGCTGTGTCCGAGTATAGATAAGCAAACCTGTAGCGATGACTGGAGCAAGGGCTTTATTGTATTTTTAGATCAAAATCGTAATCGGCAGCGAGATCTCAATGAAGATTTATTGTCGAGTACAGACTGGAATACCCGTTACGGCATGCTGTCTTGGAAAGGCACTTTGCAATCTAACCATTTAATGTTTCGAGCTGCAAGCGGCTTGCCGATTGGATCGAATGGAAGTTTTTATTATTGTTCGCAAAAAGTCAGTCATAAACGTCTGGTAATCAGCCGCATGGGCCACTTTCGTGTCGAAACCCTTGCCGATTGTCCAACATGAGAACTGGACAGTCTAGCTATCCGCTGTCTACACAAGCAGTATCAGCTTAAATTTTGACTATACTACTGTCACGATCAAATACAACCGCATAATAACGAACTTGGAGTAAATAACATGACAGACGTCGTGATTGTTAATGGTGCACGTACCGCTATGGGCGGTTTTCAAGGTGCTTTATCTTCAGTTTCTGCGCCAGAGTTGGGTGCTGTAACCATTAAAGAAGCGATCCACCGTGCTGGTTTAGCGCCTCACGATGTTGATGAAGTCATTTTAGGCTGCGTACTCCCTGCTGGTCTTAAACAAGGGCCTGCGCGCCAAGCCATGCGTCAAGCAGGTTTACCCGATCAAACGGGTGCTGTGACCATTAACAAACTTTGTGGTTCAGGCATGAAAGCCGTGATGCAGGCCACCGATGCGATCAAAGCGGGAAGCGCTCAAATTGTAGTAGCCGGTGGTATGGAATCAATGAGCAATGCACCTTACATACTCAGTAAAGCTCGCGCTGGTTATCGTATGGGGCACGGCGAAGTAAAAGATCATATGTTTTTAGATGGTTTGGAAGATGCCGAAACTGGCCGGCTCATGGGTTCTTTTGCTCAAGATATGGCCAGCCAGCGTCACTACACACGTCAACAAATGGATGATTTCGCAATTCGTTCGCTTCAACGTGCGCAAACCGCTATTCAGGCTGGATATTTTAAGGCCGAAATTGTGCCTGTCACGGTCACTTCGCGTAAAGGCGATGTTGTGGTCGAACAAGACGAGCAACCCCTGAACGCCAAACTGGATAAGATTCCCAGTTTAAAGCCTGCTTTTGCCAAAGATGGTACCATTACCGCTGCCAATTCGAGCTCAATTTCAGATGGCGCTTCGGCTCTAGTTTTATGCTCACATGAGCTTGCTATACAGCGCGGACTTGAACCACTGGCCAAGATTGTTGCGACTGCTTCCAACTCTCAGCACCCTTCAGAGTTTACGATTGCGCCTGTAGGTGCGATTGCAAAAGTTTTAGACAAGGCTGGATGGCAAGCAGATGAAGTCGATTTATGGGAAATTAACGAAGCCTTTGCAATGGTGACCATGTGTGCGATTGATGATTTCAAACTGGACACCGAAAAAGTGAATATCCACGGTGGTGCATGTGCGCTCGGCCATCCTGTAGGCTCTACCGGTTCACGAATTATTCTGACGCTGATTCATGCGCTGAAACGTACCGGAGGACGCAAAGGTATTGCTGCCTTGTGTATTGGCGGTGGTGAAGCGACCGCGGTGGCCATTGAACTGCTCTGAAACACTAAAAATCTATAGATGATGACTCCCGCCTCAGTGATCTGCCCCCCGAAAGTTGGACGGTTTGATTAAGCGGCTTTTAAGGACTGAGTTCTGTACTCTACAGGGCTTAGTCCTTTTAATTTAACCTTGATTCTCTCATGGTTGTAATAGTGAATATATTGTTTCACGG
>Ga0256409_1000373_pt1 | contig 31958 bp, 30 predicted proteins | sample PhySR1_FD_185981 | JGI IMG/M metagenome (GOLD analysis project Ga0256409, IMG submission 185981) | Leaf surface microbial communities from sunflower plants in UC Gill Tract Community Farm, Albany, California, United States - DLSL S.R1 | ecosystem: Host-associated > Plants > Phyllosphere >...
CGACCAGGGGGGACACGGGCTCGCGAACGGGCGGGAGGCTCCGCTAGCGGAGCCTCCCGCAAACGCATCATGCACGACTTTCGAGATACAAGGGGGACCGCCGGCACAGCGGGTGGTGGAGGGGCAAAAGACCACCCCCTCGCGCCCGTGCCCCATCGTCACTATCTTGGGCATCATGGCCGGCGTTCCCCCCGAGATCACATCCTGGTTCGATGCGCGCGGCTGGCGCGTGCGGCGTCATCAGGCGCAGATGCTGGATGCGGCCGATGCCGGGCAGCATGCGCTACTGGTGGCGGACACTGGTGCCGGCAAGACGCTGGCGGGGTTCCTGCCGACGCTGGCCGCGTTCTGCCCGTCGCGGCTGGGCGATGCCCCGGCGCCCGAGGGGTTGCACACGCTCTACATCTCGCCGCTGAAAGCCCTGGCGCACGATGTGCAGCGCAACCTGCTCACCCCGATCGAGGAGATGGGCCTTTCGATCCGGGTCGAGACGCGCAGCGGGGACACGCCGTCGGATCGCAAGGCGCGGCAGCGGGCGCGGCCGCCGCAGGTGCTGCTGACGACGCCTGAATCGCTGTCGCTGCTGCTGAGCTATCCCGAGGCATCCGAAATCTTCAGCGGGCTGAAGCGGGTGGTGATCGACGAGGTCCACGCCTTCGCCACGGGCAAGCGCGGCGACCTCCTGGCGCTGGCGCTGGGCCGGTTGCAGGCGCTTGCGCCCGAACTGCAACGCGCTGCGCTTTCGGCGACGGTGGCCGAGCCGGAGGCGTTCCGCGCCTGGCTGGCGCCGTGGGGCGAGATCGACGCCGTCGCGCTGGTCGAGGGCGAGACCGGGGCCGAGCCCGAGGTCGAGATCCTGCTGCCGCGCGAGGAACGCGTGCCATGGGGCGGGCATGCCGCCGCCTGGGCGGTGCCGCAACTGATCGAGATGATCCGCGCCAACCGCGTCACGCTGATCTTCACCAACACGCGCTTCCTGGCCGAATACATCTTTCAGCTGCTGTGGGATGCCAACGACGAGACCCTGCCGATCGGCATCCACCACGGCTCGCTGTCGGCCGAGGCGCGGCGCAAGGTCGAGGGCGCGATGGCGCAGGGCAAGCTGCGCGCGCTGGTCTGTACCGCCAGCCTCGATCTCGGCGTCGACTGGGGGGACATCGACCTCGTCGTGCAGATGGGTGCGCCCAAGGGCTCCTCGCGCCTACTGCAGCGGATCGGCCGCGCCAATCACCGGCTCGACCTGCCGAGCCGCGCGGTGCTGGTGCCGGGCAACCGCTTCGAATATCTCGAGGCGATGGCCGCGCGCGATGCGGTGCACGAGGGGCAGCGCGACGGCGAGGACTTCCGCCCTGGCGGGCTCGACGTGCTGGCGCAGCATGTCATGGGCTGTGCCTGTGCCGGCCCGTTCCACGAGGATGCGCTACTCGCCGAAGTGCGCTCGACGCTGGCCTATGCCTGGGTCGATGCCGCCGCCTTTGCGCGCGTGCTCGATTTCGTCGCCACCGGCGGCTATGCGCTGCGCGCCTATGACAAGTTCCGCCGCATCGTGCGCGACCGCGATGGCACCTGGCGGCTGACGCACCCCGAACAGGCAGCGCGGCACCGGCTCAATGCCGGGATCATAATCGATTCAGAGATGCTCGAGGTGCGCTTTCGCAACGGCCGCTCGCTGGGCCGGGTCGAGGAGCATTTCGGGGCGCAGCTCAGCCCCGGCGACACGTTCCGCTTTGCCGGGCTGGACCTCGAGGTGGAGGGGGTGCGCGACCTCGAGCTGGTCGTGCGCGCGGCCAAGAGCGCGGGCCAGATCCCGAGCTATGGCGGGGCGCGCATGCCGCTCACCACGCACTTGTCCACCCGCGTCCAGGCGATGCTCGCCGATCGCGGCACCTGGGCGCGCTTTCCCGACGACGTGCGCGAATGGCTGGAAATGCAGGACTGGCGCAGCCGCCTGCCCGCGCCGGGCGAACTGCTGGTCGAGAGCTTTCCGTTCCACGGCCGTGAATACAGCGTGTTCTACACCTTCGAGGGGTGGAACGCGAACCAGTCGCTGGGCATGCTCATCACCCGGCGCATGGAGGACCGGGGGCTGGGGCCGCTGGGCTTCGTCGCCAACGACTATGCGCTGGCGGTGTGGAGCCTGCGGCCGATCACCGATCCTGCACCGCTGCTTTCGCCCGACATCCTCACCGACGAATTCGTCGAATGGGTGCAGAACTCGCACCTTCTGCGGCGCGCTTTCCGCGAGGTGGCGGTGATCTCGGGCCTGGTCGAGCGGCAGCATCCCGGCAAGCGCAAGAGCGGCAAGCAGGTGACGTTCTCGACCGACCTCATCTACGACGTGCTGCGCAAGTATGAGCCCGACCACGTGCTGATCCAGGCCGCCTGGGCCGATGCGCGCACGCGGATGACCGATGTGGGGCGCCTTGCCGATCTGCTCGACCGCGCAGGCGCGGAACTGGTCCATGTCCAGCTGGAGCGCGTGACGCCGCTGGCGGTGCCGGTGCTGGTGATGATCGGGCGCGAGAACCTGCCGGCGGGCGCGGCAGACGACGAGCTGGTGATCGAGGCGGAATCGCTGGGTGGGCTGGCGATGACGGCGTGATCCCCGATCCTCCCTCCGCTTGCGGGGGGAGGTGGCCGCCGCAGGCGGTCGGAGGGGGGAGGGGAAGCACACTTTCGTTGCCGCGAGAGGTGGAGATGGAACATTCCCTTTCCCAGCCCCTCCCGCAAGCGGGAGGGGAGAGTCTTGATCCAGCCCCTCCCGCAAGCGGGTGGGGGGGATTTTAAGTGGGTTTTTGGTCCAGCCCGATCAGCGAGATCTCGCGGCCGTAGCCCGGTTCGCCGGCATGCGTCGCGCGGCGGTACGAGAAGAAGCGGTCGGGCTGGCTGTAGGTATCCTCATCGAGCAGGCCGACCACGCCGACGCCCGCGTCGTGCAGCCGGGCGGCGACATAGGCGGGCAGGTCGAACCAGGCATGCCCCTCGCGGCCGGCGCGAAAGAAGCGTTCGTTGGCCGGGGCGGCTTCGAGGAAGCGGCGCTCGAAACTGGCGTCGACTTCGTAGCTCTTGCGCCCGATGCAGGGGCCGACGACGGCGGCGATGGCGCCCCGCTCGGCGCCGAGCGCTTCCATCGCCGCGATCGTGCGATCGGTCACGCCGTCGAACGCACCGCGCCAGCCGGCGTGGGCCGCGCCGATCACGCCGGCATGGGGATCGTGGAACAGCACCGGCGCGCAATCCGCGGTCAGCACGCCCAGCAGCAGACCCGGCCGGTCGGTCACCAGTGCATCGGCGCGGGGGCGATCGGCCTCGGGCCAGCTTTCCGTAACGGTGACGACGTCGGCCGAATGGACCTGGTAGGCGCAGACCAGCGTGGCGCCGGGCAGCACCGCCTCGGCCGCGCGGCGGCGGTTCTCGGCGGTGGCGGCGGGATCGTCCTCGCTGCCCCAGCCGACGTTGAGCCCGGCGTGCAGCCCGGTCGAGACCCCGCCCCGGCGCCCGAGAAAGCCGTGCGCCGTGCCCGCCAGCGCCGGGTGCGTGAGGACCTCGACCATCGGCGTCAGCCTTCCAGGCTCTTGCTCACCTGCTCGCGCACGTCGCGCGACAGCTTGGGGCTGGCGGCGATGCGTTCGAGTTCGCTGCGCATCATCGCCGCGCGGCCCGGCTCGATCCGGCGCCAGCGCCCCAGCGGCGCGACGAAGCGTGCAGCGACGTTGGGGTTGATCGGGTCGAGCGCCAGGATCAGGTCGGTGATGAGGCGATAGCCCGCGCCGTCGGCGGCATGGAACGCGTTCTGGTTTGCCGCGAAGGCCATGTAGAGTGCGCGCACGCGGTTGGGGTTGGTCAGCGTGAAGTCGGCGTGATCGGCCAGCGCGCGCACATGGTCGAGCGCGTCGGGGTGAAGCGAGCCGGCCTGCAGCGAGAACCACTTGTCGATCACCAGACGGTTGTCGGCGAAGCGGTCGTGGAAGTCGCGCAGCGCGGCGTCGCGCTCGGGGGTGTCGAGGCTGCACAGCACCATCAACGCGCCCTGGCGGTCGGTCATGTTGTCGGCCGCGTCGTACTGCGCCTGTGCCCGCGCCGCCGTGCCGGCGGGATCGGCGGCGGCGAGATAGACCAGCGCCTGCGTCTTGAGCTTGCGGGCACCGCGCGCGGCGGCTTCGAGGCTGAACGGTACGGCGCTGCAGCGGTCGTGAAGCGCGGCCCACTGCGCGCCGAGCGTCGCGCCGAGCCAGGCCTTGAGACCCTCGCGCTCGGCCCGCACCCGCGCCGGATCGACCGGGTTGAGCTGTTCGGCGAGGTAGCTTTCGCCCGGCAGCATGACGAGTTCGCCGCGCATCAGGTCGTCGAGCGCGGCATCGCCCAGGATTGCGGCCATGGCATCGCCGATCGCGTCGCGCCCTTGCGCGCGGCCCGCGTCGTCGAGCTTGTCCTCGACCGCGGCGACGAGGTGCTGGACGACCAGCTGCTGCATCGCCTCGTAGCGGGCGAAGGGATCGTCATCGTACGCGGCCAGGAACACGAGGTCGTCGCCGCTCTGCGGGGCGACGATCGCGACGGGCGCCGAAAAGCCGCGGTTGATCGACAGCACCGGCGGGCGGGCATGGCCGCTGAAGGTGAAGCTCTGCTCGGTCTCGGTCAGCACCAGCAGTTCCTCGCCGCCGTGCGTGCCGGTTTCCGTATCGAACAGCGCGGTGCGCAGCGGGATCACCATCGGTTGCTTGACCGGCTGGCCCGGGGTGGGGGGCACGGTCTGGCGCAGCGTGAGCGTGACGGTGGCGCTGGCGGCATCATGGTCGAGCGTGACATCGACGCGCGGCGTGCCGGCCTGCTCGTACCAGCGGCGGAACTGCGTGAGGTCGAGACCCGCGCCGTCCTCGATCGCCTTGACGAAGTCCTCGCAGGTCGCGGCTTCGCCGTCATGGCGGTCGAAGTAGAGGTCGGTGCCGGCGCGGAAGCGCTCGGGGCCGGCCAGCACGGTCATCATGCGGATGACCTCGGCGCCCTTGTTGTAGACCGTCGCTGTGTAGAAGTTGCTGATTTCCTGATAGGAATCAGGGCGGATCGGATGGGCGAGCGGACCTGAATCCTCGGGGAACTGGGCGGCGCGCAGGATGCGCACGTCCTCGATCCGCTTGACCGGGGCCGAGCCGCGATCGGCGGAGAACTGCTGGTCGCGCAGCACGGTGAAGCCTTCCTTGAGGCTCAGCTGGAACCAGTCGCGGCAAGTCACGCGGTTGCCCGACCAATTGTGGAAGTATTCGTGCGCGACCACGCCCTCGACGCCATCGTAGTCGCCGTCGGTGGCGGTTTCCGGGTCGGCGAGGATGTAGCGCGTGTTGAAGACGTTGAGGCCCTTGTTCTCCATCGCGCCGGCGTTGAAGTCCGACACCGCGACGATGTTGAACAGGTCGAGGTCGTACTCGCGGCCATAGGCTTCCTCGTCCCACGCCATCGAGGCGATCAGCGAGCGCATGGCGTGGTCGGTGCGGGTCTCGTCGCCTACCCGCACCCAGATGGCGAGGTCGACGTCGCGGCCCGAGCGGGTGGTGAAGGTGTCGCGCGTCGCGACGAGGTCGCCGGCGACGAGCGCGAAGAGGTACGAGGGCTTGGGCCAGGGATCGTGCCAGATCGCCCAGTGCGTGCCGTCGTCGTCCTCGCCGCTGTCCATCGGGTTGCCGTTGGACAAGAGGATCGGGAAGCGCGCCTTGTCCGCGGTCATCGTCACGGTGTAGCGGCTGAGCACGTCGGGCCGGTCGGGGAAGAAGGTGATGCGGCGGAAGCCTTCCGCCTCGCACTGGGTGCACAGCAGCCCGCCCGAGGCATAGAGCCCCGAAAGCTGGGTATTGGCGGTGGGGTCGATGCGGGTCTCGACCGTGACCTGGTGAGCATCGCCCGGCAGGTCGACGACCAGCTCGCTGCCCTCCATGCGCCAGGCGTCGAACGGCTCGCCATCGAGCAGCACGCTTGCCGCGGTCAGCCCGTCGCCGTCGAGCCGCAGCGGCCCGGTGCCCTGCCGTTCGACGTCGAGCGTGGCGGTCACCACCGTCTCGGTCGGGTCGAGCAGGAAATCGAGCGCGATATCGGGCACCAGCCACACGGGCGGCTGGTAATCGGCGCGATGGATCACGGCGGGCGGCGAGCTGATGGCGTCCTTCATGCCCCTGACTTAGGAAGCGACTGGCGTCGGGGCAATTGAGGATCTGCGAAAGCCGGCATAAGGCGGGCATTCTTTCTGGAAAGCGAGCGGGCGATGGAGCGGATGAGCGGGACGACGGGCACGCTGTTCGTGTTCGGCATGGGCTACAGCGCCGGGGTGCTGGCCACGATGCTGCGCGGTAAGGGCTGGCGCGTCGAGGGGACGGGCCGGGGCGGCAGCGTCGATTTTGCCGACGCCGATGCAGTGCGCGCGGCATTGGCGCGCGCGACGCATGTCCTGTCCTCAGTGCCTCCGGCGCGTAGCGGGGGCGATCCCGTGCTCGAGGCCTATGGCGCTGATCTGGTAGCCTGGCGCGGGGGCTGGACCGGCTATCTCTCGTCCACCGGGGTCTATGGCGATGCGGGCGGCGCCTGGGTCGACGAGACCGCACCGATCGGCGGCGGGCGGCGCGGTGCGCGGGCCGAGGCGGACCTTGCCTGGCAAGCGCTGCGCGGCGATGTGCGGGTGTTTCGCCTGCCCGGCATCTACGGGCCGGGGCGCAGCGTGCTCGACCGGCTGCGCGAGGGCAGCGCACACCGTGTCGACCAGCCGGGGCAGGTGTTCAGCCGCATCCACGTCGACGACATCGCCGGCGGGGTGATTGCCGGCATGGCGGGGCCGGCGGGGGTCTACAACCTCGCCGACGACGAGCCGGCGAGCCAGAACGCAGTTGTCGAGGAGGCGGCGCGGCTGCTCGGCCTGGCGCCGCCGCCCTTCGTGGCGGTCGAAACGCTGTCGCCGATGGCGCGCGCGTTCTATGCCGAGAATCGCCGCGTGGCGGCGGGCAAGGCACAGCGGGTGCTCGGCTGGCGGCCCCGCTATCCCACTTATCGCGAGGGGTTGCGCGCCCTCAGTGCGAGCACGAGGCCGAGCATTGCGATGGCCGCGCCCGATGCGGCCAGCGCCGACCAGCGATAGCCCTCGAACAGCGTGGACAGCGCCATGGCGATGACCGGGACCAGCACGCCGTTGTAGGCGGCGCGGCCCGGCCCCATCGTGCGGACCAGCCCGAAATAGAGCGGGAAGGTGAAGACCGAGCCGACGATGGCGAGATAGAACACCCCGGCGATGTAGGGCGCGCTCCAGTCGATGACCGGCGGGCCGGACAGGACTCGCGCGACGAGCGCATCGGCGAGTGCACCGATCGCCATGGCCCAGGCCAGCACCGTGGTGATCGGCCGGGCGCGCGCGGCCGGCGTCGCCTGCAGCACGTTGGCGAACGAGGCGGAGCCGATCGCGCAGAGCGTGAACACGATGCCGAGGCCCGCCATGCGCCCGACCGGCGCCATGCGCACCTCGTGCAGCAGCAGCAGGGCGATGCCCGCCAGCGCCACCAGCGATCCGCCGATGAAGCCGCGGCTGACCGGCAGCTTGAGCACGGCGCGGCCGAGCAGCGCATTGGGCACCATCAGCATCGCGAACAGCACCGCGACGATACCCGAGGTGATGTATTGCTCCGCGCGGTAGACGAACTGGAAGTTCATCGTGAACTGCGCGATGCCGAGGCCGGCGGCGACCAGCCAGCCGGTGCGGTCGAGCCGCAGGCTGTCGCGGCGCACCGCAGCCAGCACGAACATGCCCATGGCCGCCACGACGAACCGCCAGCATGCCGACCAGGCCGGCGGCACCACGCCGAGCTGGGTCTTGATGACCAGCCAGGTCGAGCCCCAGATCAGCGCCACGGCGATGAACGGTACAATCACGCCGGCGCGCAGCAGGCTTTCGGGTTGGGGCTCTCCCAGTTTGCTTGGGGTGGGCATGGTCGTGGTCAGAGCGCGGTAATCGCGCGTGCCAGCGCAGTGACGTGCGCCGGATCGCTGTTCCACGCCGTCACCAGTCGGGCCGCACCGGCGGCGCCCGCAGGCGCCGGCCAGTCGTAGAAATCGAAGCCGGCGCTGCGCAGCGCGGTCTTCTCGGCATCGGACAGCAGCACGAACAGCTCGTTCGCCTCGACCGGGTGCATCAGCCGGCCGGCGCAGGCGCGCGCCAGTTCCTGTGCGGCGCTGTTGGCCATGCGCGCATTCTCGAGCCACAGGTCACGGTCGAGCAGCGCGAGGATCTGCGCCGCGAGATAGCGGCCCTTGGACTGCAGGTGGCCCGCCCGCTTGCGGCGATAGCGCACCACGTCGGCGAGCGCGGGATCGAAGAACACCATCGCCTCGGCGCTCATGCCACCGTTCTTGACGAAGCCGAAGGTCATCGCATCGACGCCGGCATCGACCGTGACCGCGCCCGGCGTGCAGCCGAGGAACGCGACGGCATTGGCGAAGCGGGCACCGTCCATGTGCAGGCCAAGGCCACGCTGGCGCGCCAGCGCACCGATCGCGGCGACGTCGGCCGGGCGATAGGCGCGGCCGTATTCGCTGGCCTGGGTGATCGAGATCGCGTGCGGCTGGACCTGATGGACATCGCGCCGGATCGGGGCGAGCACGGCGCCGATCGTCTCGGGGCTGAGCAGCGCGCCGTCGCCCTTGGCCAGGATCAGCTTGGCGCCATGGAGGTAGAACCCCGGCGCGCCGCCCTCGTCGACCTCGATGTGCGCCTCGCGGTGGCAGACCACCGCGCCGTGCGGCGGGACCATGGCAGCAAGCGCGAGGCAATTGGCGGCGGTTCCGGTCGCCGCCCAGAGCGCGACGCAGGGGCGGCCGAACAGCGTGGAAAACGCCTCGTCGAGCGCGCGGCTCAGGCTGTCTCCGTCATAGCCGAAATCGGGCACATCGGCCGCATGCAGCGCAGCCCAGACGCGCGGGTGGACGGAGGCGACGTTGTCGGAGAAGAAGTGCATGGAAACGCCATGGCGGCAAGGCCGTTGTCGGGTCAACCACGTTCATGGCCCGCTACGCATGATGCGCCACGCGGGCGGTGCGAAGAGGAGACGGGACTTTGACCGACACGATCACCATTGCCCACGAGGACCAGGGCAGCCACGGCGTCTATCATGCCAGGGTCGAGGGTGAGAGCGCCGAGGGCGTGCTGACCTGGCGCGAGGCGGCGCCCGGCGTCGTCGCTGCGGATCACACCCTCGTGCCCGGCGCGATCGGCGGGCGCGGCGTGGCGGCGCGGCTGGTCGATGCGCTGATCGACGATGCCCGCGCGCGCGACTGGAAGATCGTGCCCGCCTGCAGCTATGTCGCGGCGCAGTTCCGCCGCCATCCCGAATGGGCCGACCTTCTGGCCTGATCGCCGGCCGCAGCGACCCGCCGCGTCAGTGGACCGGCGGGTCGACCGCAGGCACGGCGGCGACGGGGGCCACGGGCTCGCCCGGCTGGCGCGGGGGCAGGGCGTTCTCGGGCACGTCGTCGATCTGCATCGCCGGTGTCGGCACGGCCTCGAGGTTGCGGACCGTTACCGCGATGTGGCCGTTCTCGATCGTCAGGTCGTTGAAGCTGGGCGGCGTCGAGCGCGTGCGCAGCGAGAGCGTGCCCGCGCCAATCATCCGCACCGGGCCGTTGGCCGTGGGATGGATGAGGTCGAAGGCATCGTGGACGTGACCCGACAGGACGCCCGCGACACCGCGCCGCGCGAGTTCGGCCAAGGCCTTTCCGCCGTTGCGGGTCAGGGCATTGCCCTTGGTACCCGCCTCGACGAGCGGATGATGGCAGGCCACCAGCGTGACCGTGCCGGCGGGCAGCGCATCGATCCGCGCCAGGCACTCGGCCAGTGCGCGCTCTCCGACATGGCCCTTGGACCAGTTGAAGCGCCACTGCGCGCGCGCCGTGGTCTTGAGCGGGACGATGGCGATGCCGTCGATGTCGAGCGGGCGCTCGACCACGTGCTCGATCGAGCGGAAGCGCCGGTAGGGATCGAGGAACCGCTCGATCGGGTTGAAGTAGGGCAGGTCGTGATTGCCCACTTCGACCGTCACCGGCACCTTCAGGGCACTGATCCAGCGGCATGCGGCCGCGAATTCGTGGTGGCGTGCGCGCATCGTCAGGTCGCCGGTGAGGGCGACGGCGTCGGGCTTTTCACGCTCAACGCAATCGACCAGCCACGCCAGCGCGCGGGGGTCCTCGAGTCCGAAGTGGATGTCGCTGATATGGAACAGGCGGGTCATGCCGGCCTCATCCCCGCTGTCGCCGTGCCGGTCAAGCCGCTACCTCGGCGGATGCAGCCTCGTCGGCGACGGTGGCGATGAAGTCGACGGGCACGGTCACGCAGGTGAATTCCTCGCGCTCGTGGCCGTCGTGGCGCTCGCCGTCGATCATCAGCACGATCGGCTCCTCGCTGGTGCAGACCACGCGGTCGGCGGTGCCCAGCGGTTCGTGCGGTCCCTGGCGGAAGTCGCGCTTGACCAGCATCGACACGCCGTGCGCGGCCACAGCGCCCAGGTCCTCGGCGTGATAGCCGTCGAAGGTGAGGGTGCCGTCATCGGCGTCGAGCCGCACCGCGCGATAGCCCTCGGGCTTGCCGCGTGCCGGTTCGGTCACGGTCACGCCCGCGCCGCTGGCGGTACGGCGCACCGCCTCGCCCAGCGCGGTGGCGATGGTGCCGAGATCCATGTCGCGCACGCCCTCGCGCACGTCCGCCCAGCTGGCAGCCGGGCCGGCCAGCACTTCGACCAGGGCCATTCCGGCCGAGGTGGCGACGCCGGTGCGCTGGATGCGCCGTGCGGCGCCCGCCTCGCCCAGGCGGCGCGCGATCGTGGGCGCGTCGACATCGCCGTGCAGCGACTTGGCGAGCAGGTTCTGGGTGCCGCCGGGAAAGACGAGGACCGCGCCGGACCAGCCATGCAACTCGGCAACCTGGGCGTTGATCGTGCCGTCGCCGGTGAAGATCGCCAGCGTGGCGACGCCTGCTGCCTCGAGCCGGGCACGCGTGGGCAGGTCCTCGTCGGGCAGGCGGATCACGCGCGCGGGGGCATGGCCCTGCTCGGCGAGGGCGGCGGTTAGCTCGGCGACGGCCGCTTCGGAATTGCTGCCGCTGGCCGGATTGACGACAAGCCAGAGTGGAATGGTGGTCATGGCGAAAGTCCTCCCGCCCGCCAAATGCGCAGCGCCGGCGCCTGTTCCCGGCGGCTTTGGCCGGGGTCTTTACCTTGGGGCCAGTCAGACCCGCCCGGACAGGATCAGCCAGGCGGAGAAGCCGTTCATCATGCTGTAGAGGCCATAGCCGACCGCGCCCCACCCGAAACCCTGCGCTGTCAGCAGCATGCCTGCCACGAGCATCAGGTACTCGATCACCAGCGAGAAACGCTGGTTCATCGCCTTGAGCACCGGTGGCATCGCGCGGAGCACCGGGTGATTGCACGCCATCACCGCGCGATTGAGCGCGAAGTTGACGATGCCCAGAACGAAGATGACCGCGACCGCCATGATCGCGCCAGTAGTGCGCCTTTGTTGCCGGGGCGCAAAGGCCATGCTGCGCAATGATCCGGAAGGGCGATGAACCGCTGGCGTTGCGCGGTCCGCACGATGCCGTTCGCCCGTGAGTCGGCCGAACCGCGAGGAAGATCGGGCGAGTCGCGCCGACAAACGACCAGCGCCCGTCACTGAACGGGCGGGGATGGTCGTTCGTCGGGGGCAGGCGGACTTGGTCGGTCGGGCGCGATGGCTGGTCGAGCGTGGCGCGCCGGGCCGGGCGCATCGGGGTAGATCAGGGACATAGCCGGGATGGACCCGGAACTGATGCTTAGAACCGCAACATTGTCTCCACCCTGCCGCCGTTGCCCACCATTCCCCCGCCTGGCCATCAGGCCATCCTTCGCCCACCACCGAAAGGAACGCCCCCATGTTTGACACCCGCAAGATCGCCCTCGCTCTCGCTCCCCTCTGCGCCGCGGCAGCCGTGCCGGCCTTCGCGCAGGTTGCTCCCCAGGATGCCAGCTACACCGTGACCCGCGTCCCGGTCAGCCTCGCCGACCTCGACCTCGGCACGGTCAAGGGCCGCACCGTCGCCGACCAGCGCGTACGGATGGCCGCGCGCAGCGCCTGCGCCATCGGCACCGAACGCCTGACGCTGGGTGAATCCCGCGATGCCCAGTCCTGCTTCCGCGGCGCACTGCGCCAGGGCAAGGTCCAGGTCGCGCTGGCCCGTGAACAGGTCCTCGCCAGCCGCTGAGTTCCTGAACGAACCTGAACGGATGCGTTTTCGTGCCGTTCAGATTGACAGGCCCAGACAAGCACTTGCCGCACGCGCAGTCCCCCGTGCGGAAAGCGGGGCAGGGTCGCCGTTTCCACCGGCGATCCTGCCCCGAAGTCTTTTTACCTTGGTAGGAAGCGAGACGTCCGGCGCGGCGCTCAGGCCACCTGCGTTTCGGCAGCTTTGCGCGACGCGGCGATTTCGCTCTGGCTGCGCCACACCAGGTCCTGCACCCCCAACAAGCGCCCGTCGTGCGCACGGATCAGGATCGGCGCGATCGGCTGTCCGTCGCGCTCGTCGCACAGCACTTGGTCGGGGCACAGCGTGCTGCCCCACTTCTCGCCCCACTGGCGCAGCGCCAGCATCGCGGGGAGCAGGTCATAGCCCTTGGCTGTCAGGCGATATTCCACCCGGCGACGGTCATCCGCACAAGGATCGCGCGCCAGGATGCCGTGATCGACCAGCCGGGCAAGCCGATTGGAGAGGATGTTGCGCGCGATGCCGAGCAGCGTGAGGAAATCCTCGAAGTGGCACACATTGTTGAACGCCGCGCGCAGGATCATGAACGACCAGCGCTCGCCCATGACTTCGAGTGCGACGGGCAGGCCGCACTGCGCAAGATCGCAGGAAGTGTCTTTCATCATGTGCATCGACCCATTGGCAATTCTTGACGGTATCAGCTTTTTCACGAAACTGCTGTATCAAATGTGATGGTCCATAACGGCCGAAAACGGATGGTGGTCCTGCGGCCGGTGATGTCCACGATCATGTCATCGCCCCGTGGGGCCTGACAAAGGGGGTGCCCGATGGGCGGTGTTCTGATTTTGCTGGTCGGTCTCGTGGTGGTCTATGTCGTGACCGGGGTCCGCGTGGTCCGCCAGGGCTATGTCTATACGATCGAACGACTCGGCAAATACACCATCACGGCACAACCGGGGCTGAACCTGATCGTCCCGTTCGTCGATCGCGTTGGCCACAAGGTCAACATGATGGAGCAGGTGCTCGACATCCCGGGCCAGGAAATCATCACGCGCGACAACGCGATGGTCGGCGTTGACGCGATCGTGTTCTTCCAGGTGCTCGACGCGGCCAAGGCGGCCTACGAGGTATCGAATCTCTATCTCGCGGTGAGCCAGCTGACGACGACCAACCTGCGCACCGTCATGGGCTCGATGGACCTCGACGAGACACTGTCGCGCCGCGACGACATCAATGCCCGGCTGCTGACCGTGGTGGACCACGCTACCTCGCCGTGGGGCCTCAAGATCACCCGCGTCGAGATCAAGGACATCCGCCCGCCGGCCGACATCTCCAATGCCATGGCCCGCCAGATGAAGGCCGAGCGCGAGAAGCGCGCCCAAGTGCTCGAGGCCGAGGGCCTGCGCGCCTCGGAGATCCTGCGCGCCGAAGGGCAGAAGCAGGCGCAGATCCTCGAGGCCGAAGGCCGGCGCGAGGCCGCGTTCCGCGATGCCGAGGCCCGCGAGCGCGCCGCCGAGGCCGAGGCCCGCGCCACGCAGGTGGTGAGCGAGGCGATCGCCAGTTCGGGCACGCAGGCGCTCAATTACTTCGTCGCGCAGAAATACGTCGAGGCGGTGCAGCAATTCGCGACGTCACCCAACGCCAAGACCATCCTATTCCCTGTGGAAGCGACGCAACTGATCGGCACGCTGGGCGGGATCGGCGAGCTGATCCGGGATGGCGTGGCCGGGGAAAACAAGGATGGCGGCAAGCCGGCGGGCAGGCCATGAGCACGATCCTGTCCTGGCCGCCGCTGTGGCTCTGGGCTGCGGCGGGTCTCATGCTGGCCATCGCCGAGATGCTGGTGCCGGGGTATTTCCTGATCTGGCTCGCCGCGGCGGCGCTGGCGACCGCGCTGCTGACCGGCGCACTGGGGCTGGGGCTCGAAGCCGGTGCCGTGACCTTTGCCGTGCTGGCGCTGGCGGCGGTCGCGGCCGGGCGCGCGGTCATGGCGCGGCGTGGCGGCGCGGCGGGAGAGCAGTCGCTCAACAATCGCGCGGCGCAGGTCGTCGGGCAGGCGGTCGTGGTCACCCAGGCCATCAGCGCAGGGCAGGGGCGGGTGCGGCTGGGCGACAGCGAGTGGCTGGCGCGGGGCAGCGATGCACCCGTCGGCACGAGCATGCGGGTCACCGCACTCGAGGGTACCGTGCTTGTTGTCGCGCGCGATCACTGACCCCATATCCCCCCGGCAAAGAACTGCCCCCACAGGGGCGGCCGGGAGAATTCCATGACCGACAAGCTGAACCTGACCGATGCCGAATGGCGCGAGCGCCTGACCCCCGAGCAGTACCAGATCCTGCGCCAGGCGGGGACCGAGCGTGCCTTCACCGGCAAGTACGACAAGAACAAGGCGCTGGGCGACTACACCTGCGCGGGCTGCGGGCAGCCGCTGTTCACCTCCGCCACCAAGTTCGACAGCGGCTGCGGCTGGCCGAGCTTCACGCATCCGGTCGACGAGACCGCGGTCGACGAGCACCGCGACACCTCGCACGGCATGGTCCGCACCGAAGTGCGCTGTGCGCGCTGCGACGGGCACCTCGGGCACGTGTTCCCTGATGGCCCCGCGCCGACCGGCCTGCGCTATTGCATGAACAGCGCCGCGCTCGACTTCACGCCGGAGGATTGATCGGCTAGGGCTGCGCCAAGGCAGGCGCCCTGACGCGGCCCGGCACCGTCATTAACCCTGCGTTACAAATCGCCGGGGCAAGGGCGCGTGGCCCCAACCCCGGCGCAGTTCAGCGCCCAATGCAGGAAGCCGGTTACCACCGATGGCCAGACGGGATGTGCCCCGCCGCTCGCAGGACGGCGAAAGCTCCGCGCAGCACCGCCGCGAATCGTCCATGTTCGGCCGCTGGGTCCGGCGCATCCTGGTGTGGGGCGCAGGTCTGGCGCTGCTGCTGGCACTGGTCATCACCGGTGCCGTGCTGGTCACGGCGCGCTCGCTGCCCGACTACGACCGCCTGAAGTCGAGCCAGGCCGGCCAGATGGTGGTGGTCCGCGCCAACGACGGCTCGGAGATCGTGACGCTCGGGCCCAGCTACGGCAAGTGGATCCCCTATAGCCGCATCCCCCAGCCGATGAAGGATGCGCTCGTCTCGGTCGAGGACCGTCGCTTCCGCGAGCACTGGGGCGTCGACCCCGTGGGCATCGTGCGTTCGGTGATGGTGCGCGCGCAGAGCGGACGCTGGCGGCAGGGCGGCTCGACGATCACGCAGCAGCTTGCGCGCAACATCTTCCTCAACAACAGCCGCACCTTCGATCGCAAGATCCGCGAGGCAATCCTGGCGCTGGCGCTCGAGAGCAAGTTCTCCAAGGACCAGATCCTCGAGCTTTACCTCAACAAGGTCTATTTCGGGGGCGGCGCCTATGGCGTCGATTCCGCCGCGCGCAAGTTCTTCGGCCACCCCGGCGACCAGCTCTCGCTGGGCGAGGCGGCGATCATCGCCGGCCTGGTCAAGGCGCCGTCGCACTATTCGCCCACGGCCGACGCGCAGGCCGCGGTCGACCGCGCCAAGGTCGTGCTCGACACCATGGTCGATGCCGGCACGCTGACCCCGGCCGAGGCCGCCGACGTCAACCTCAAGGCGGTGAAACTTGCCGCCGAGCAGGGCCAGAACTCGGCGCGCTACTTCACCGACTGGGTCCTGCCGCAGCTCGACGTGCTGCTGCCAGACAACGACCAGCCGATCGAGATCTGGACCACGCTCGACCCCTCGTCGCAGCGCGCCGCGACCGACGCGATCGCCAGCCAGGTGCCCAAGGGCGCGCAGGGCGCGATGGTCAGCATGGATCGCGACGGCGCCGTGCTGGCGATGGTCGGCGGCACCGATTACGTGACCTCGAACTACAACCGGGCGACCAATGCGATGCGCCAGCCCGGCTCGGCGTGGAAGCTGTTCGTCTATCTCGCCGCGCTCGAACGCGGCTATCGCCCCGAAGACCGCGTGGTCGACGAGCCGGTGACGATCAACGGCTGGAGCCCGCGCAACTCGGGCGGCAGCTACGCCGGCCAGATCGACGTGCGCACGGCCTTCGCCTATTCCAAGAACACCGTCGCGGCACAGCTCGGCAACGAGGTGGGCTTCGGCGCGGTCGCCAACATGGCGCGCCGTTTCGGCATCACCACGCCGATCAACACACTGCCCTCGATGGTGCTGGGCACCAGCGACGTGCGGGTGATCGACATGGTGCGCGCCTTCGCCTCGGTCGAGGCCAAGGGCAAGCTCGTCACCCCCTATGGCATCCGCAAGATCACCACGACCGACGGCGAAGTGCTCTACAGCCATCGCCCCGATCCGCAGCAGCAACTGGTGCCCGACTACGTCGCGGCCGAGATCACCGATCTCCTGCAGACCGCCGTCAACATCGGCACCGGTCGCGCCGCGCAGATCGGCCGACCGGTGGCGGGCAAGACCGGCACGACCAGCTCGAACAAGGACGGCTGGTTCCTCGGCTTCTCCTCGGGCGTGACCACTGGCGTATGGATGGGCCGCGACGATGCGCGCCCCGTGCCCGGGCTCCAGGGCGGCACGGCACCGGCGCGCGCCTTCGCCTCGGCGATGCGGGTGATGACCGCCAAGCGCCCGGTCGAGCAGTTCGACACCCAGCTCAAGCTGCCCGACTGGCAGCTCGAGCCCGACGACGAGGCGCTGCTCAACAACCCCGACGACTACTACTACACCGACGAGAACGGCAACGTCGTCGACGGGCAGCAGGGCGACGGGCTGAGCGGCAATGGCGGCTATGGCCCCGGGTCGAATGGACAGGGCCAGGGCCCGGGCGGTCGCGGACCGCAGGGTCGCACCCCCGACGATGCCATCCCGGTGGACCAGGACGGGCTGGGCACCGGCCCTGCCGGGCCGCGCAACGGCCAGAGCCGCAATGCGCCCCCGGCGGCGAGCGACGACCTGCTCGACCGCGCCACGGGCCGCAGCCGCCCGCCGCGCCAGCCGCAGGACCGCCGGGCGCAGGACTGGCAGGGTTATTGACGGATAGATTGCCGCCCTCCTGGTCTTCACCCGTCATTCCCGCCTGCGCGGGAATGACGAAGTTGATGGTGTGAGGAGTGGTACCTGGCCCCTGCGCACCGAGTGGGTAACAGGATAGGTTTGACCGCCGTACGACCCATGCCGGGCAGGTCGTCTCGGCCGACATTTTAAAATAGGACAGGGGCGCGAACCAATCGCGCCCCTGATCGTTTGGCTCTCTGTGTCTGGTGCCCGAAGGGTGCCGCTATGGAGCAGGAACGATGGGACTCTTTCGATTGGCGGCAACGGCCGCCACTGGCTACGCCCTCTACCGCATGTTCCGCCAGAAGCAGGCGGACACGCAATCCCCGGCCGCCTTCGCCGCGGGCGACGTGCCCGGCGACAACTTCGCCAAGGTGCGTTCGGCCGGTAGTGAATCGATGGCTTCGGACTCGCCCAAGTGGGACAAGCAGGACCACGTGGTCGACGAAAGCTTCCCGGCCAGTGATCCGCCGGCGACCTACTGAGGGTCAGCCAGCTTCAGATTTCTGAACAGGGGCGGGCATCGCGGCACACAGGTCGCGATGCCCGCCTTTTTTCATTCCTCGAGGATCGGGAGGACGACCGGCGGCTCGGTCAGGCACGGGGAATCGCACAGCAGTGCCATCGCACGGCCGATTGCGCTTTCCGGGCCGTCGTGCGTGACCATGTGGACCAGCACGGTATCGGCATCGCCCGCAACCGCGCCGGGCGTACCCTTCTGGATCAGGCTCTCGATCGAGACCCCGGCATCGCGCATCGCGGCGGTGATCTCGGCCAGGGCGCCGGGCCGGTCGGCCACGTTGAAGCGGATATAGGCGCTGCCGATGCGATTGCCGGTCTCGGCCGGCGGCGCCTCGCCCAGTTCGGCGACGGGGATCGAGAACGGCGCGCCGATGTCGCCGCGCGCGATGTCGATGAGATCGGCGACGACCGCGCTGGCCGTCGGCCCGTCACCCGCGCCGGCGCCCTGGAACAGCAGGCGGCCCACGAAATTGCCTTCGGCCACGACCGCGTTGGTCGCGCCGTCGACATGGGCGAGCGGGTGATCGCGGTGGACCAGGTGCGGCTGCACCCTCTGCACGAGGCGGCGCTGGCCACTGGCGTCGACTTCGGTATCGGCCATGCCGATCAGGCGAATGTAATAGCCCAGCGCATCGGCTTGGGCGATGTCGGCGGCGAGCAGACGGCGGATGCCGCGCGTGGTCACGGCCTTGAAGTCGATCCGCGTGCCGAACGCGACGCTCGACAGGATCGACAGCTTGTGCGCGGCGTCGATGCCGTCGATGTCGAAGGTCGGGTCGGCCTCGGCATAGCCCTTGGCCTGCGCCTCGGCGAGCACGTCGGCGAAGTCGCGGCCCGTGTCCTCCATCGTCGAGAGGATGTAATTGCAGGTGCCGTTGAGAATCCCGTAGACGCGCTGGATCTCGTTGGCGGCGACGCCTTCCTTCAGTCCCTTGATCACCGGGATGCCGCCGGCGACCGCCGCCTCGAACTTGAGCGCGGCATCGGCCTTCTCGGCCAGGGCTGCCAGTTCGAGGCCGTGGTGCGCGATCATCGCCTTGTTGGCGGTGACCAGGTCCTTGCCCGCGGCCAGGGTATTGCGCGCCAGCGTCAGCGCCGGGCCGTCGGAGCCACCCACCAACTCGACGACCACGTCCACGTCATCGCGGCCGGCCATGCCGGTCATGTCGTCTTCCCAGGCATAGCGCGACAGATCGACGCCGCGATCCTTGCTGCGATCGCGCGCGGCGACGGCGACGATCTCGATGCGCCGCTCGGCCCGGCGCGCGATCAGGTCGGCGTTGGTCTCGATCAGCCGGATGACGCCGCCGCCGACGGTGCCGAGGCCGGCGAGTGCGATGCGCAAGGGTTCGCTCATGAGAATTCCAGTATTGCCTGTCTAAGTTACGGGGCTTTCGTCAGCCCCTAGGCGAATTGAACGATCATTGCCAGACTTGGCATAAAATCTTAGCGACTATTGCGCGTTCGCGTGCAGCGACCCAGATCGCGCATCACTTGCGCATAGTCCTCGGCGGCGATGCGGCGATCCTCGGGCGTGCCGCTGATCAGGCTGCGCGGCGGCAGGCTCGCCGGCAATCCGCAGGCCAGGCGATACCAGGCCATGGTGTCGGGGCGCGGCGGACGGGCCGACTGGTCGACGATCTCCGAGAAGCTCACGCCCCACACGGTCGGCTCGCCGGGACGGCGCACGATCGAGATGGCCCCCGGCTTGCCGTCGGGCGTGGCGAGGAAGACCTGCGTCTCGCCCTCGCCAGCGAGGTTGCCGGGTACATGCATCGCCTCGCGCACGCCGGTCACGCGCGGCGGGAGCGCGGGATTGACCAGTTCGGTCAGGATCGGGCGAACCCGCGTCTCCAGTTCGGGCGACCAGGGCAGCATGGCATCGGGCGCGACGAGCTTGATCATGTCGGGGCGCCCGGTCACCGGGACGCCGAGCAGAAGCACGATCTGCTTCTTGAGCTTGGGCGCCTTGCCGCGGGCATCGAGAGGGACGTCGGCGAGGAACTGCAGCATCGGCGAAACGTCGGGACCGACCAGCAGCGACTGGGTCTGGGCCGTCAGCAGCAGGCGCACGCGGCCGGGGGCGACACCGGCGTTGAGCTCGGGGGCGAGGTTCTCCTGCCGCGTAATGACTGCGCGCACGACGACCCGCGCGGGCAAGGAAAGGTCGACAAGATCGGCATAGGTCAACCCATTGTTGTCAACGGCTCGAATCGTCGAATCCATCGGTTGGGCGTGAACAGGGTTCGAAATGCAGGCGAATGCCAGGGTGGCTGCGACAAAATTTCGCATCGACCGTGCAGTTTTGGGCATATTCGTCCTTCCCAGCGGCAGGGCGCCGCAAATTTCCTAACAATTCCTTGCGAATGCGGGACGCACGGCTGAATCGGGGGTTAACCGATAAAGCAATTGCGTACCCCTCGGTTCGGCGTTAATGCTCCGGGACGTTCGGGCAAAGAAAAAACCAGGCTCGAACTTGTGCCGCTGCCGGTCCCTCTGCGTCCGATGTCGGCGGTCCGGGTTGTTCGGCAGGGTGGAATAAAATCGCTGGATTGTCTCGTCGGCCGGAACGGTGATTCCGGACGTCGGTCCTTTCCGGGCGCGATAGGCGTTGCCATACGGCGATGCGTCGGGTCTGGTCCGGACGTTCAGGAGTAATGGAGCTGAATGGCATACGCTGACCAACAGATGAGCGGTAACAAGATCACCGCGCTCATCATCGTTGCTGTTCTTCATGTCGTCGTGGGGTATGCGCTGGTCACCGGCCTTGCCTACTCGGCGTTCAAGAAGATCAAGGACGTGACCACCGCGGTCAAGATCGAGGAAGAAAAGCCGAAGGAGCCGCCGCCGCCGCCCCCGAAGCAGCCCGATCAGCCGCCCCCGCCGATCGTCGCGCCGCCGCCGCCGATCACGTTCAACGCGCCTGCGCCGCAAGTGCAGACGGTGAACACGCCGCCGCCGGTCGTTGCACCGCCGGCTCCCGTGGTTCTGCCGCCCGCTCCCGCTGCGCCGCCGCCGCCGGCTCCGCCGCCGCCGGTTCCTGGCACGCCCAAGGGTAATCCGGGCAGCTGGGTGACGACGAACGACTATCCGTCGCGGGCCCTGCGCGAAGAGCGCACCGGCACCACCGGTTTCCGTCTGGAATACGACGCGACCGGCAAGCCGACCAACTGCACCATCACGCGCTCGTCGGGCAGTCCTGACCTTGACGATGCGACCTGCCAGAACCTGATGCGCCGTGCGCGCTTCAAGCCCGGCACGCGTGACGGCCAGCCCGTCGGTAGTGTTTACAGCAGTTCGGTGCGCTGGGAGATCCCGAAGGACTGATGTCCTTCGCTTCCCAGGACGCCTTTTCGTCCTCAGCAGCTCTTTTGCACTTGCTATCGAATTCTTGAGAGGAAGACCCGAATGTTTATCCAGACGCTTGCCGCTGCTGCGGCCAACGCCGCGCCGCAGAACAAGTTCGGCTTCGTCGAAGCCCTGCAGGCTGGCGGTTTCATCTCGTACGCCACAGTGACCATCCTCGGCATCATGTCGTTCGGCTCGTTCTTCATCCTGTTCACCAAGTACTTCGAACAGGCGAAGATCCTCGGCCAGTACAAGGCGCTCGCCAACTTCTGGCGCGCCCCGACCCTGCGTGAAGGCGCTGCCAAGCTCGACAAGAACAGCGCATGGCGCCAGCTCGTCGACGACGGCATCGCCGCCGAAGACCAGCACGCCAAGATGACCGACGCCCTCGAAGCGCACGACTGGCTGCACGGCTCGCTCGCTCGTTCGGAAGCTTCGATCAACGCGCGTCTCGCCGGTGGTCTGCCCTTCCTCGCTACCGTCGGTGCAACCGCGCCGTTCATCGGTCTGTTCGGTACCGTGGTCGGCATCTACCGCGCCCTGATCGCCATCGGTCTCGCCGGTTCGGCCTCGATCGACAAGGTCGCCGGTCCGGTCGGTGAAGCTCTGATCATGACCGCGCTGGGTCTGCTCGTCGCCGTTCCCGCCGTGCTTGCCTACAACTGGCTGCAGTCGCGCAACAAGAAGATCGCCGAGCTGCTCCAGGGCTTCTCGACCGACGTTCTTGCCAACATCACCTCGAAGGGCGCCGTGAAGCCCGCCGTCGGTCCGGCTCCGGCCGTCAAGCCGGCTGCCCCGGCTGCTGCCCCGATCAAGAAGTAATCTGCCAGTCGAGGCCGGCGGCACGACCGTCGCCGGCCTTGTCCGCACTCCGCGGGTCGTGGCCAGGGTGGCCCTCAACACCCAACCTGGCCCTCTCGCGGCTTGAAACGGATAGGATGTAACCAATGGCAATGTCTGTAGGCGGCGCTGGCGGAGAAGAACGCCCGATGTCGGACATCAACACCACGCCGCTCGTGGACGTGATGCTGGTGCTGCTGATCATCTTCCTCATCGCGGTTCCGGTTGCGATCCAGACCGTCGAGAAGCTCAAGGTTCCGGTTCTTCCCTCGGAAGAAACCCAGGACAAGGTTGAAAACCTGCTCCTCGCGGTCGTCACGACCGACGATGCCGGCCGCAGCCCTCGCGAACCCGGTTACCAGGGTTCGAGCCGCAACGGCGAATGCCGCGTCTATTTCAACAACGTGACCCCGGTGGACAACACCGAGCTGTACAAGCAGGCTTTCGATCGTCTCGACGCGATCGTGAAGCGTGAAGGCGGCGCGGGCAACATGGACCCGGAAAAGATCCCTGAAGTGCACATCCGCGGCGACGTGAACGTCCCCTGGAAGTGCATCGCCGGTGCGATCTACAACGTGCAGGCCGCGGGCTATCCCAAGGTCGGCTTCATCTCCACCCCGGTCGATCCCAACGGCTAAGCCGGACCGACTGACCGGGGCGCGCCCTGCAAGGGGCGCGCACGGCGAACAGGAGTAACACCCATGGCAATGAGCGGCGGCAAGGACGATGGCGCGCCGATGATGGAAATGAACACGACGCCGTTGATCGACGTCATGCTCGTGCTCCTCATCATGTTCATCATTACCATCCCCGTGGCCACGCACTCGGTCAACGTCAACCTGCCGCAGGCGAGCCCGCCTACGAACAACCCGGTTGTCGACCCTGTGAAGAACAAGCTGGTTCTGACGCAGACCAACCAGATCCTTTGGAATGGCTCGACCATCAACGAAGGCAACCTGGTTTCGCTGCTGCAGTCGACCAAGGCGATGAATCCGGAGCCGGAACTGCAGTTCCAGCCGGAAGCCTACTCCAGCTACGAAACGGCCAACCGCATCCTGAAGATCATCACCGAGTCCAAGGTGACGAAGTTCGGGTTCGTCGGTAACGAAAACTTCGCCACCTTCGGGAAGGCGTCGAACTGACACGCTGCTGACGCAGCACGGGGTCCGGCCCAGGTCGGAAACCCGGATCAAGGGGCGGAGCAATCCGCCCCTTTTTCGTGCCCGGACGAGAAGGGTCCCGAGGGCTGCGAAGGGGGCGTGGGCTCGGTCTGAGCCAGGGGAGATTCCATGGCGGCGAGCCGCCCATCGGGACGGGCTGACATTCCGCGTCATCGCAAACGATGCTGCGACGACATCGGCATGGGCGTGCTGGCGGTGGGAAGGACTGTGTGCGGTGCCGCAAGGGTAGCGCTCTGGCGCCCTTCGACAAGCTCAGGGCGAACGGAGGTGGGAGCGATCACGATGCCCGGCGAGCTTTATCCCAACGCTAGGTAGGGTAATCGGCTTGCCGGACAACCGTCCCGCCAGGCGCAGGCATTGGATGGGCCCCACGGTCCAAGTGATCAGCGTCGCGAATGGAATCTGCGCAATAGCGTGAGATGACGAGGGTGTCGTCGCGTTGCCCGGAGCGGTAGCTACTTGCCGCTGGGAACGGTGAGGTCGATATCGGCGCGGTGTAACCTCGAGCGGGTGACCGACTGAATGGCACTGCAAATGGAAGGCCGGATGCAAAGGCCCATGTACTAGTCAGGCGGAGGATTGCGGGCACACCGACTTCAGGCGCAGGCAGGATTCAATCCGGCGCGGCCCGAACCGTCATCCGGCGGCAATCAGCCGTCGAGTTCACCCGACGCGGGCGCGGACTTCGCGCGCGACACGAGCAACTTGTCGATCTTGCGGCCGTCCATGTCGACGACCTCGAAGCGCCAGCCCTGTTCGGTGAAGTGCTCGCCCTCGACGGGCAGCTTGCGCAGCACGGAGAGCGCGAAACCCGCGACGGTCGCGAAGTCGCGATCCTCGGGCAGGTCGAGGCCAAGCCGGTCGGCGAGGGCATCGGCCGCCAGTGCGCCGGCGATGAGCAGCGAGCCGTCTTCGCGCTCGGTGATCATCGGCCCGTCACCGACATCGCCGTGACCAACGAAATTGCCGGCGATCGCGGCGAGCAGGTCGGCGGGCGTGACGATGCCCTCGAGATGGCCGTATTCGTCGTGGACCAGCGCGAGCGCGACTTCGGCCTGCTGGATCACCCGCAGCGCGTCCATCGTGTCGAGCTGGTCGGGCACGATCGCGGGTTTGCGCATCAGTGCCGCAAGCCCGGGTGCCGTGCCGCGCAGCCGGGCGGCGAGAACGTCGCGCACCTTGACCACGCCGACGATGCGATCGACGGAGCCATCGGCCACCAGCAGCAACGAATGCGGGCTGTCCTCGATCGCGGCGGCAAGATCCTCGTCGGTGGCGTCGAGTTCGATCCAGTGCAGTTCGATGCGCGGGGTCATGACCTCGCGCACCGGGCGATCGGCGAGGCGCATCACGCTGGTCATCAGCGCGCGCTCTTCCTCCTCGATCACGCCCGAGCGCGTCGCCTCGGCGAAGATCATCTGCAGCTCTTCGGCGGTCACGTCCTGCTCGCCGCCCTTGCCCAGGCCCAGGAGGCGCAGGATGAGGCTGGACGAACGATCGAGCGCCCAGACGAACGGAGCGGTGATGCGCGACATGATGACCATCGGCCGCGCCGCGATAACCGCGATCGGCTCTGCCGCGCTGAGCGCCAGCTGCTTGGGCACCAGTTCGCCCACCACGAGGCTGAGATAGGTGGTGACCGCAATGACCAGGACGAAGCCGGCCTCGGCGGCATAGGCCGCGGGCAGGCCGAACGCGGCAAGCCGCTCGCCCACCGGGCCCCCGAGGCTGGATCCGGAATAGGCACCGGCGACGATACCCACGAGTGTGATGCCGATCTGGACGGTCGACAAAAATTTACCGGGGTCTGCGGCAAGGTCGAGTGCAACACGAGCACCGCCCTTGCCCGCCTCGGCCAGCACCTTCATGCGGGCCGGCCGTGCCGAGACGATCGCCAGTTCCGACATGGAAAACAGGCCGTTGAGGACGACGAGGCCCACGATGACAAGGGCGTCTGGCCAGGGAAATGGGGTCACGCCCGAAGGCCTAGCAGATTTGTGCGCCGCCGCGAAGACCCTCCCGGCCCACGCCAGGGTGAGGGGCGGCGGGAACCAGTTCGGGAACCATTCAGGTGTCGGCCGTGTATTGCGAGGGCCTATCTTTTCCGATCATGTCGGAGCCGGCGGTTCACCCTCGGCACGCAAGCGATCGAACGAATTGTCTGAAGGGGAAGTCCAATGAAGCTCTCGCGTCTCGCCGTATCCAGCCTTTGCGCGGTCTCGCTCGTCAGCCTTTCGGCGTGCGTCACCGATCCCAACACCGGCCAGCAGAAGATCTCGCGCACGGCGCTGGGTGGCGGCGCGGGTGCGCTGGGCGGCCTGCTGCTGGGCGGCCTGATCGGTGGCGGCACCGGCCGCATCGTCGGCGCGGGCATCGGCGGCATCGCTGGCGCGGCGGTGGGCTACACCATGGACAAGCAGATCCGCCAGCTGCGCGAGCAGACCGCCGGCTCGGGCGTGGACGTGACCCCGACCGACAATGGCCAGGCGATCCTCGTCAACCTGCCCAACGGCGTGACCTTCGACACCGACAGCACGCTGATCAAGCCGGCGTTCCGCGACACGCTCGATCGCGTCGCGCAGTCGCTGCAGCAGTACCCGAACTCGCTGATCGACGTGTACGGCCACACCGACTCGACCGGTTCGGACGCCTACAACATGACCCTGTCGCAGAACCGCGCACAGGCCGTCGCCGACTACCTGTCGTCGCGCGGCGTGAACCCGCAGCGCCTGCGCGCACAGGGCTACGGCAAGACCCAGCCGGTGGCCTCGAACGCCACCGACCAAGGCCGCGCTGCCAACCGCCGCGTGGAAATCAAGATCGTGCCGGTGACGCAGGACGACGTGGCGCGCGCTCGCGGCATGTAATCCCGCGCTCGCCTGGCGAGCGTTGATATAGAGGGCCTCTTCGCCGGCGCAGGCGGAGGGGCCCTTTTTCATGCTGCGGTTGCGCCCAGGGCCCGCTGCTGGCATCCCGGCGCCGATCCCGCGCCGGCCTCGATGCGAAGGGCCGGTGCGAACCGAGAAGCAGGAGCACCCCCCAATGTCTGCCATAGCCACCGTCACCCCCCGCGCCCTGGCCGGACGCACGATCAATCCCGTCGGGCTGGGCTGCATGTCGCTGAGCTGGGCCTATGGCGGCCGGCCGAGCGACGAGGACGGCATCGCCCTGCTGCACCGCGCCATCGATCTCGGCTATGATCACTTCGACACCGCCCGCCTCTATGGCCAGGGCCATAACGAGACCCAGGTCGGCAAGGCGCTCGTCGGCAAGCGCGACAAGGTGCTGCTGGCCAGCAAGATGGGCATTTTCGCGACGGGCGAGAAGCGCGGCGTCGATTGCCATCCCGACACGATCCGCGCCGAGCTGGAAAAGTCGCTGACGCTGCTGCAGACCGATCACATCGACCTCTACTACATGCACCGCCGCGACTTCACCGTGCCGATCGAGGATTCGGTAGGGGCGATGGCGGACCTCATCGCCGAGGGCAAGATCGGCGCGATCGGCCTGTCGGAGATGTCGGCCGATACGCTGCGCCGCGCCGCCGCTGTCCACCCGATTGCGGCCATGCAGACCGAGTATTCGCCGTGGACCCGCCAGGCCGAGATCGCCGTGCTCGAGGCTTGCCGCGAGGTCGGCACGACGTTCGTGGCGTTCAGCCCGGTGGGGCGCGGCGCACTGGCCAACGGCGTGCGTGATCCGCAGGCGCTCGAGGAGGGGGATATCCGCAAGGCCATGCCGCGCTTCCTGGCGGAGAATTGGCCGCGCAACTTGACGCTGATCGACGGCTTCAACGCCATCGCGGCCGAGCATGGTGTCACGCCTGCGCAGCTGTCGCTGGGCTGGGTGCTGGGCAAGGGCGATCACATCGTCGCGATTCCCGGCACGGCGAAGGTCGCGCACCTCGAGGAGAACATCGCGCGCTGGGACTGGACGATTCCGGCGGATGCGATGGCGGCGGTCGATGCGCTGATCAACCAGCGGACCGTGTCCGGCCACCGCTATGCCAGCGGCATGCTGCCGACGATCGATACCGAGGACTTCGCTGCGGCCTGAACGCGGCCGATAGTCGAGGCGGCTTCGCGGGTGAAGTCGCCTCAGCCGCTCTTTATCGTCCCGGCGCGCAGGGCCTTGGCGGTCGCGGGCGCGACGAGGGCTCGCGCGGCCTCGTGGATGGCGGGTGCGGACACCAGCACGCCGAAGGCCCGTGGGTCGGGCTTGTTGAACGCGAGCGGCGCGCCGTGCGAATCGCTGACGAGCGCGCCGGCTTCCTCGGCGATCAGCGCGGCTGCGGCGATGTCCCACTCGTAGCCCCAGCGCCAGGTGGCGAGCAGGTCGGCCTCGCCGCTGGCGACCATCGCCATGCGCAGCGCGATCGAGTTGGGCTTGGCGACCGGCACCAGTGGAACGCCGGCCGGCGGGTGCTGGTCCATCGGCATGCGCGCACCGTCGAGCGTGGTGCGGTCGCTGGCGACGAGGGCAAGGCCGTTGCGCGTGGCGCCTGCACCGGCGCGGGCGATCCAGGTTTCGCCCCGCGCGGGCGCGGCAAGGATGCCGAGAATCGGGCGGCCGGCGCTGGCGAGTGCGATCGACACCGCCCAGCCAGCACGCCCCGCCACGAAATCGCGCGTCCCGTCGACCGGATCGACCAGCCAGCACAGTCCACGGTCGAGGCGCTCGGGATGGTCGACCGTTTCCTCGGACAGCCATCCCGCCTCGGGCAACAGCGCGCCCAAGGATTCGCGCAGGAACTCGTCGACCGCGATGTCGGCCTCGCAGACCGGGTTGCCCGGGGCCTTCTCCCAGCAGCGCGGAGCATGTCCGGCACCCGGCCACATGCCAAGCGCGATGCGGCCGGCCTCTTCGGCAACGGCCTGGATGGCTTGCGGATCTATCATTCGACAATGCTTCTGGGGATTGCGGCGCCGGGGCGCAAGGGTTTCCCGCTCGCGCTTCCCATCCCGGCAGTCCGTTGCGCGCTGCACCAAGAACCGCATGAATTGCGTTGCAACCGCGAACGCGTCTGGTTAGGGCAGCGCGGAAAATCTCGGCGCAAGCCATCCCTCCACTCATACGTAAGCGGGGATCTCGCATGAACGTCCACGAATATCAGGCCAAGGAACTGCTCGCCAAGTACGGCGTCGGCATTCCGGCCGGCATCGCCGCGCTGACCGTCGAAGAGGCCGTTGCCGCTGCCAAGCAGCTCCCCGGGCCGCTCTACGTCGTCAAGGCGCAGATCCACGCAGGTGGCCGCGGCAAGGGCAAGTTCAAGGAACTCGGCCCCGACGCCAAGGGCGGCGTGCGCCTCGCCAAGAGCGTCGAGGAAGTCGAGGCTTTCGCCAAGGAAATGCTCGGCAACACCCTCGTTACCGTGCAGACCGGCGACGCGGGCAAGCAGGTCAACCGCCTCTACGTCACCGACGGCGTCGACATCGCCAAGGAATACTACCTCTCGCTGGTCGTCGACCGTGGCACCGGCCGCGTCGCGCTGATCGTGTCGACCGAGGGTGGCATGGACATCGAGGAAGTCGCCCACGCGACGCCCGAGAAGATCACCACGATCACGATCGATCCGGCACAGGGCTTCATGCCGCACCACGGCCGCGCCGTCGGCTTCGCGCTGAACCTGTCGGGTGACCTCAACAAGCAGGCCGCCAAGATCGCGCAGCAGCTCTACACCGCGTTCGTCGCGCTGGACTGCGACATGCTCGAGATCAACCCGCTGGTCGAAACCAAGGACGGCAAGCTCCTGGTGCTCGACACCAAGATGAGCTTCGACTCGAACTCGCTCTATCGCCACCCCGACGTCGTCGCCCTGCGCGACGAGACCGAGGAAGACCCGGCCGAGATCGAGGCGAGCAAGTACGACCTCGCCTACATCAAGCTGGACGGCGACATCGGCTGCATGGTCAATGGCGCCGGCCTCGCCATGGCGACGATGGACATCATCAAGCTCAACGGCATGTTCCCGGCCAACTTCCTCGACGTCGGCGGTGGCGCCAACAAGGAGAAGGTGACGGCGGCGTTCAAGCTGATTCTATCGGATCCGGCGGTGAAGGGCATCCTCGTCAACATCTTCGGCGGCATCATGAAGTGCGACATCATCGCCGAGGGCATCGTCGCCGCGGCGAAGGAAGTGAACCTGCAGGTTCCGCTGGTCGTGCGCCTCGAGGGCACCAACGTCCAGGCGGGCAAGGACATCCTCGCCAACTCCGGTCTCCCCATCGTTCCGGCCAACGACCTTGGTGACGCCGCCAAGAAGATCGTCGCCGAAGTGCAGAAGGTCGCCTGATCCATGAGCATTCTGGTCAACAAGAACACCAAGGTCATCACCCAGGGCATGACCGGTGCCACCGGCACGTTCCACACGGAACAGGCCCTGGCCTATGGCACGCAGATGGTCGGCGGCGTGACGCCGGGCAAGGGCGGCACGACGCACATCGGCCTGCCCAACTTCAACACCGTTGCCGAAGCCAAGCACGCCACCGGCGCGACCGCTTCGTGCATCTACGTTCCGCCGCCGTTCGCCGCCGACTCGATCCTCGAGGCAATCGACGCCGAGATGGAACTGATCGTGGCGATCACCGAGGGTATCCCGGTGCTCGACATGGTCCGCGTGAAGCGCGCCCTGCAGGGCTCGAAGTCGCGCCTCATCGGCCCGAACTGCCCCGGCGTGCTGACGCCCGACGAGTGCAAGATCGGCATCATGCCCGGCTCGATCTTCAAGAAGGGCTCGGTCGGCGTGGTCTCGCGCTCGGGCACGCTCACTTATGAAGCGGTGTTCCAGACCTCGAACATCGGCCTCGGCCAGACCACTGCGGTCGGCATCGGCGGCGACCCGGTCAACGGCACGAACTTCATCGACGTGCTCGAACTGTTCCTGGCCGACGACGAGACCAAGTCGATCATCATGATCGGTGAAATCGGCGGCGACGCCGAAGAGCAGGCCGCGCAGTTCCTGATCGACGAGGCCAAGCGTGGCCGCAAGAAGCCGATGGCCGGCTTCATCGCCGGTCGCTCGGCTCCTCCGGGCCGCCGCATGGGCCACGCCGGCGCGATCGTCTCGGGCGGCAAGGGCGATGCGGAAAGCAAGATCGCCGCGATGGAAGCCGCGGGCATCCGCGTCAGCCCCTCGCCGAGCCTGCTGGGCGAGACCCTGGCCGAAGTGCTCAAGGGCTGATCGACCGCTTCAGGTCGAACGGTTTGAAAGGCCGGGAGGGTAACCTCCCGGCCTTTTCGTTTTTCGGGGCCGGGGAAGGTTTCAGCCCCTCCGTCAGCGCGTGCCGCGCTGCCACCTCCCCATCGGGGATGGGGAGGATCCTTGGGTCCTCCCTGCCGAAGGCGGGGAGGGGGACCGCCGGCGCAGCCGGGGGTGGAGGGCCTTAAAGCAGCCCGTGCGCCTGGAGGTCCGCTTCCAGCGCCTTGGCGCCCTGCACGAAGTGATGCACGTGCCAGCCCGGCACGCGCGCGGTGGCGATGTTGGCGGCGTTGTCGTCGATGAACAGCATGGTCTGGGGCGCCTGGCCAAAGCGGGCGGCGGCGTGGTCGAAGATGGCCGCGTCGGGCTCCCCATCGGGGATGAGGAGGATCCTGAGATCCTCCCTGCCGTCAGGCGGGGAGCAACCGTCTATGCGTTCGCCCAGTTTTGCCTGTTTCGGATCATGGCGTTCAGGACGGTGACGAGCTTTCGCATGAGGGCGACGATGGCGACTTTTGCTGGTTTGCCGGCGTTTCGCAGGTTCTGGTATGTGGCTGTCAGGACAGCGTTGCGTCGGCTTGCGACGAGGGCGGCCATATAGAGTGCATCACGGGGATGTTTGCGCCCCCCGGCGATGCGTCGCTTGCCTTTGAAGGCACCGCTTTCACAGTCGAAGGGGGCGACGCCGACGAGCGATGCGGCTTGTCGGGCGCTGATTGCGCCCAGTTCGGGCAGGAAGGCGAGAAGTGTTGCCGCGGTTACCGAGCCGACGCCCGGGACCGAGCGCATAATGGCGTTGCGCTCGGCAAGTTCGGGCCTGTCCGCGATCAGACGGGCGATTTCAGCTTCAACGAGCGCGATCTCGGCTGACAGTCGCTTGATTCGTTGAGTTGCGATCCGCTTGAGCAGTGCGTTGGCAGTCTGCCCGGCCTGGTTGGCGCAGCGGGTACGCTCCTCGCACAGTTGGCGGCGCGCCGTCACGAGTTCCCCGAGCATGGCGATGGCGGGGTCGTGGACCACCTCGCGCTGAGGCAGCGCCGCGCAGAAGTGCGCGATGGTTGCCGCATCGATCCGGTCGTTCTTGGCTAGAACCCCTGCAGCGCGGGCGAACTGGCGCACGCGCGTCGGGTTGACGCGCCGCGCGGGCAATCCGGCCTGGCATAGAGCCGCCAGCAGGGGGCGTTCATAGCCCCCCGACGCCTCGAAGCCGACGGCGAGGGGGCTGACGCGGCGGAGCCACCGGATCAGCTCCCGCAGGCCATCGCGGTCGTTGGCAAAGGCGCAGGCCTCGCCCTGCGGCCACAGGCAGGCATCGAGCCGTGCCTTGCTCACGTCGATGCCGACAAATGGATCGTGCTGTGCCATATCTCCGTTCCCATCCTTGCATGTGCGGGGTCTAGCCCCGTGCAACCGTTCGGGTTGATGAAGATACGTCCGGGCCCAAGCTCCCCGACGGGCTCCTACGACCAGGGGGGACACGGGCTCGCGAACGGGCGGGAGGCTCCGCTAGCGGAGCCTCCCGCAAACGCATCATGCACGACTTTCGAGATACAAGGGGGACCGCC
>Ga0256409_1000382_pt1 | contig 30881 bp, 32 predicted proteins | sample PhySR1_FD_185981 | JGI IMG/M metagenome (GOLD analysis project Ga0256409, IMG submission 185981) | Leaf surface microbial communities from sunflower plants in UC Gill Tract Community Farm, Albany, California, United States - DLSL S.R1 | ecosystem: Host-associated > Plants > Phyllosphere >...
GATTATTGATTCTGAGAAGAAAAAGGGCAAAGGGGGATAGCCGTCAGTAATGGCTTGATATTGATTATTAAGAGTTTTAATTGATAGGGCGGGTTTAAGTACAGGGCAGGTCTGGTGTCCCCTGCAGAAATCGAACTAGTGGTTAATTTACTGATTTTAAAGGTTTTAATTGAAGTTAAACCTTTTATACCATCATAGATACCAACACTCAAAAATAACCTTAAAAACTGTTGTGAGACACTGAAAAAAGCGTCTTAATTATACTCAATTTTATCGGCTGTTGTTACTGTTTCACAGCTTGTTGATTGAAGAGCTGGTTCAAGGTGATGATGAGCTGATTTCTACATTGAGCTATAGAAACACAAATGTAAGGCCTCGGTATGGATACGGTTCAGATCTACAAAAAGTTACAGAGTTGGTTCAACTACGACAACTATGTTGATGTTGAGTCTTGCACTTTGAAAGGCTTACATAAGGAGTTACAGGTCAGAAAGAACATCCTCGATTCAATTGAGTTTTTTGGGGAAGGAGATGTTTATTTTGACCAGATCCTTGCAGGTAAGCCTCTAATCAGTAAAACGTTAGATACCAACACTCATCTGGCAGAAAGCCAAACTCACATACGACAAGTCACCTTTGGTCATATTGAAAGCCTCAAAAGATCTCTTGAAATGTTCTCGCAAGAATCGTTCGTCAAAGGAAGTGATCAACTTACGAAAGAGGTCAAAGAGCAGCCACTAACTCAAAGTATGAGAGCCGTTTTTATGAGGACCAATGAAAGCCGTGTGTATACACACTTTGACTTGGAAAACTCATCAGATGAAGAAATCATAGGCTCGCTTCGTGCACTACTTCCGGTATGGAGGAAAGAGTATGGAATCAAGAGCAGGAAGCAAGAGGCTTTCGGTCTGGGAAAGATTTTAAAGTTGATTGACTACCGTATCCTTCCAATGATTGATCTGCTCATGTGGGCTAAGTTGAAAGATGTTTCTCTTTCAAACACTATCCTTTCCAGACTGCTTTATCCTAAGCTCACAGATGAAGTTCGAGGAGATGAGCAACTCAAAGACACTGACCGTCCAATAGCTGAGAAAGCTATGTCAGGAGAAACCAGTAAAAACATTGAGAGTTTTATTAACAAGAATCGCCATCTTAGCGATTTGTCACTATCACAATTGAGGAAACTTACCTGATCATAAAAAAATCCTTGTAGTAATAACATCATATATTAAAAGTAGTGGTAAGAATTAGATGCTCAAACTGAATAAATTTCCAAACTAAAAAAAGGGGCTGCAATGCTTTGTAATAAATGTGGTTCATCAATATCTGAGACTGTTAATTATTGTGGGCAGTGCGGAGAGGATTTAAGAGTTACAAAAGGCGGAGTGAATCAATCTATAGCAGGTGATAATGGATTTAGCGCCGGACAGCACAATGTTTTTACAGGCAATAACATTAATTTAGGTATGAGAGATGAAAAGCCAAAAGCATTCATTGACAGGGAAAGTGTAAAGCCAGTTAAGTTAATGGGGAAGCATATAAAAACAGCATGGCTAATGGTGGTCGGATTTGTTGGGTTTTTTGCCAATGTAGCAACAATTTTCACATCAATTGGAACTCCTAATAATTACAATATGATATTGTGGTTGCTATGTAGTTTCAGTGGTTTTCTATTTGTTTTGGGTTTTTTACTGAAGCGATTCCGTTTTATGCCTTTGATTTTTCAAAGAAATGCCGAATCCGATAGGTCTGGGTATGTCTATATTACAAAACTATCAGGTAATTGTGCTCTTTGTGATGGAGAATTGAAACTTAGGCATTTGGGACCTAAAAATAATAAAAAAATGTTTCTATGTTGTACAAGGAATCCTGAACATCGGTGCCCCTTTGATCCGACCATCCTAAATGATCCTATAAATTAAAAAATAAAAGCCTGTGATGAAATAAAAAATGATCTCAGGCTGTGAAAAAAATTAAATACAGTGGTTTACACAGCAAATGTTCGATGTCCAACATCACAAGGGTGGAAGAGAACTGGTTTTCAGAATCTAAATTTATCTGTTTCCATAAAATGCTCTCGATGTCAAGAGAGTGTGAAGGATTATTATTCTCCCCCACAATAGTTCTTTAACTATCACCCACAAGAAACAATGTCCACTACATCCCTTCAAAGCCTGTTCCCGTCTACTTAGTATCAACTCATCGACCAGACGAGGAGATACAATCATGAACACATCTACTACACAAACCACTCGACTCATTCGCTTACCTGAAGTGCTACATAAAACAGGTTACAAGAAAGCATGGATTTACCGATTAATTTCTGAAAATAGATTCCCTAAACCTATCAAGTTAGGTTCCAGGGCTGTGGCTTTTATTGAGGCGGAAATCGATCAATGGGTTTCTGACACCATCAACAATTCGAGAAAAGCTGGATAGTAAGTATCCAGATCAACGACAACGACAAAGCGAGGACAATGTGGAAATCAAAGAATTCATGAATGTTGGGAGCCTTTCACGGCTTGTGAGTCAAAAAAATTTTGATGAGATTTTTGATGCTGAAGCTATCAGGTTATTACCTGTGAATACATTGAGTAAGAAATCCGTGGCCTGTTTAAGCTATTACCTCGAAGATAGCGAATACAATCCATTTCAGTTTTTACCTGAGTTAAATGAAGAGAGCCGAAACTATATCTATGAAACCATACTGTCAGTGGTCAAATGTAATGAGCTACTGAGAGGGTTATCAAAGAAAATCACACAGAATGAAATTAATATCGCTGTAAAAAAGACTGAAAAGGGCGAAGGCTATGTGTTGCTATGTGGCTTAAGTATTAAAAGAAGTATGCTTAACCATTATATGGACACAATGCCAGATCTTCTCCCAGATGAAGGTTCATTCATGACAGATGATATTGAACTTCTTAAGCTAAGCACTGAAGATATAACAAAAATTTTGCTGTGTGACATGTTGGAAAGAGGAGCATTGATAATTCATATGGGAGATGAACTCCGCAGTAAAGCTGAAGTTATTCAAGAGGAATACTGGAACGAAGTAGAAAATATTTACAACGGACAAACGACAATACAAATTTTTATTTAAAATGTCATCATTCCAAAAGTGTAAAGTTTTAATGTCAAAAAAGAGTAAAATTTAACAGAATACTGTCCAAATTATTTTTTGGCGCCGCTGTATTACTTGTGCAATAAGGCTTTATTAGTTTTTATTCTTAAATCGGGTATGACTACTCCCTACTAGCCGTACTGGTTTCTTTCACGTGAAAGAAATTTTTTTAAGTATCTAAATGGATTATAAATAAAACCAAAAATAACAAAATAAAATTGCAAAGTTTGAATCGATAAAATAATGATAAGCCGTAGTGATTACTAAATGTAAAGTTTTCGGAGGGTTATTACAATGTCATTCAAAATAAAAAAATTTGTCATGAGCAGTGGAGAACGAGGTTGCTTAATTCTCAACAAAGAAACACTGCTACCAGTTTACTATCAGAACCTTTATCTCACAACTAATGTCAGGAACAGAAGTGCGACTGCATCAACGATGGAGATAGTCGCAACTAATTTACTTATCCTTAGCAATTTTATGAAGAGTAGGAAAATCAACATCATTGATAGGATTGAAAGCAAGCGGTTCCTAAGTGTAGCCGAAGTAGATGACCTGATACGGTATGCAAAGCAAAGATTTGATCAACAAAAAATTACGGATGTAAGATTACTCAAAGGAAAGCAGATTGCTACAAGAACTTTTAGTTACAGGATACACGTTTTCTCAAATTACCTAAAATGGTTGTGCGGATTGATTCATTCTATGAAGGGAATCCATGCCAGATATGAAGTCGAAAGTTTTATTGAAAGCATAAAGGCGCACTTCCCGCGAAATCGCTCACTCAGCATCAATGACAGAACAGACAAATCCATAAGTGAAGAACAAATAAAAACTCTGTTTAGGTTGTTGGAAGTCGAAGGGAGCCAAAACCCCTTTCAGAAGGAGGTTCAAGTGAGGAACAGGCTAATTTTTACCTTACTACTGAATTGTGGGTTGAGGGCAGGTGAATTACTAAATCTTAGGGTAAATGATCTAAATCTTATAAATAACACACTGAGTATTGTTAGAAGACATGACTGCATTGAAGACCGGAGGCTGAATCAGCCATTAGTCAAAACTGGCGAAAGGATAATCCCGTTATCAGACGAGTTAGTGATAGAGGTCTTCGATTACATAAATAACTTTAGGGATAAATACACTAAAAAGAAAAAACATGACTTTCTATTTGTAACTCACAGCGCAGGTAAAACAGTAGGGGAACCTTTATCTGTTTCAGCATATGAAAAAATAATTTCTACTATTAAAAAATCAAGCTCAGAATTAAAGAACTTATCAGGACATAGATTGAGACACTCTTGGAACTATTTTTATTCAAATGAAATTGATAATTCAAATTTAGATGTCAGCCGAAAATCAGGATTGAGATGCTATCTAATGGGTTGGTCTAAAGATTCAAAGATGTCAGAGAATTATAACTTCAAACACATATCAATTAAAGAAAAGGAAGTTATTGGGAGAGTTTATGAATCATTGAAAAAGATAACTAAGGGTAAATATAATGGAAATATGTAATCTAAAAAAAGAGAATCTGATTTTTGCAACGATGCAGGGCTATAGCTTCAAGCTTTCTGACATCAAATGGCAATTAGATAAAGAGAATTCTATTTTTCCACATAAGATTGCCGATAAAATGCCAGAGTCGATGCGTATTGGTTACCTTACTACCTTGGCTTACTTTTCGGCTGAATACAGTGCAGGTTACACAAAAAACATCAACCAGATATTTAGTCAATGGTTAAGGATGATAGACGTTAAGACGATAGATGCTAATGCGGTTTATCAATTTAATGTTAATTTAGGCCCTGAGAAAAACTACAAACTAAACTCTTTAAAGAAGTTTCTAACGAAGTGGAAAAAGCTCGGTTATGTAGGAGTTGAAACCTCAGCTTTAACAATGCTGGAAAAAATAAAGGTTAAGACTAATTTGACAGGAGAAGCCGTTAAACGAAGAGATCCAAATAGTGGACCGCTAACTGGAGAAGAACTGGAAATCGTTCTTGAGAGTATCAGCAATTTGTTGAAAGAAGACAAAATTCCTATGTATCTTTATTGCTATGTCATTCTTTTAGCAACCACGGGAAGGAGGCCATTACAGTTAACGTCCTTAAGAGCGAAAGATCTCATCAGAACGGGAGAAGGTTGCTTTCTAAACATACCGAAAGTAAAACAAAGGAAGGACTTTAGAAGTGTGTTTAGCTTGGTAAGTATCGACGACTGCCTTTATGAAAAACTAACAACCTTGATTGATATGAATCAAAAACATATTGAAGATATTGTTAGTCAGAGTATTGGTCAAATGAAAAGTGAATTACCTGTATTCATGGACGCAAAAAAATCCGTATCAATTCAGTCTGGTCAAATTTTAGATACCATTATGGCAACTGATTTTTTACATATGAAGAATTCATGTATCTCTAAAGAATTAGATAAAATAACCACTAAATTTAATATCCAGTCCTCAAGAACCCACAATCCTATAAAGCTGAATGCAAGACGATTTAGGTATACGCTTGGATCTCGTTTAGCAAAGGAAGGAGCCTCAGTTGAAGTGATCGCTAAAGCATTAGACCATAAATCTATTAACTCATCAGGTATATACGTAAAAAATAGCCCAGACAATGTTCACGATATTGATATGAAACTTCATTCATTTTTTGAACCGCTATCAAAGATATTTCTTGGTGGCGATAACACACAGAATAAGAGGCTATTTAAAGAATATGTTTTAAATTCTTTTGGATTTACTGATTGTAAACACGAACACATAGAGTGTTTTACCTGCAAAAACTTTAGAGCATGGAGTTCTCAATGACCAATATAGTCTTATTCGAGCCAACCAATGCTAACAATCCAAATTTAAATGTTAATGATTTTATTAAATTTTGTAAGAGTAATATTTTTAACTCCAAGTTAGCCAGTTCATGGGAAAGCAATGTATGGAAGGGATGTTACAGATTCAATAAATTTGATATCAACAATAATCGAAATAGCAAAGATAGATTAGATGATAGTTTTATTGATTTTGCTAAAGCTTATATGTTTCATACTCATTCGTTTAACAAGTCAAAGTTAAACCAGAATGCTTTGGCAATGTTGAAGATCGTTGAGTTTGTGTTATTGAAATCATACGGTGAAGCTAACGTAGTCAAGTGTAGTAATAACATTTTTGATGAGTGTGTAAGAGTGGCAACGGCTAAATATATGAAATTACAAGCGGTTGGAATTGGTAAGGAACTTGAGAAACTATGTTCGTTTTTGAGTGAAAACAGAATGACAAGCTCATCATACTTTTTTTGGGTAAATCCGCTAAGGCATAAAATAACTCAAAGCTGGCAAGGTTATGAACCTTCGCTGGAAGGGCACTCAAAATTACCAGATATAAAATCCGTCATAGCCATTGCGGAGATTTTTTCAAAAGATGAAAGCCAACTGTCTGTGAGGGACATTTTCACAACTTCTGTTCTTGCACTACTGATGTGTGCACCCGGACGAATCTCGGAAATCTTAAGCCTTCCTGCGGATTGTGAGATTACAGAGCATGATGAGAACAGCATTGAACGATATGGTTTAAGGTTTTTTTCAGCGAAGGGGTATGCTGGAGATATCAAATGGATTCCTACAGTAATGGTCCCTGTAGCTAAAAAGGCAATAGCCCGGTTGAGAAAGTTGTCTGACCATCCAAGGTTTGTTGCAGGAACAATGGAAGGGAAGGTCCCTGAGTCATCCAGACATGAACTCTTTACTAAAAAGCCTCAAAATTTTCCCTGGTATGATGAAGAAAAGAAAATCAAATATTCAAATGCTTTATGTCTGTTATTTGAGGGACAATTATGTCAGAAAACGAGCAAGCATTTGGCTCCTTTATTCAGACCAACTGCTCAGTTTTTTAGACTGGATATTGATGCATTTGCAAGTATCAAAGGCACTACCAACCTGTTTAAAAGACACGGTTATATTAACGAAGACGGTAGCCCATATTCGCTAAGAACGCATCAGTTGAGACATTTACTAAATACTTTTTCCCAGATCAGCGGTATGGACGAGTTTAGCATTGCCAGATGGTCTGGAAGGAAGCTAGTCTCACAAAATGTTTCCTATGATCACCGATCACACTTACAAATGATCAATCTCATGAAAGATAAAATTTTAATCGGAGCCGTTAACAGTCATAGGAAAAAAGAAATAGCTGTTATGGATATAACTGATTTTGATTTATTGAATGATGGAGCTGTGCTCGTCACTAAGCATGGCTACTGCAAGCACTCATATGCTTTTGACCCATGTGGTTATTATCCATTACAAGACTCTGGGAAGGATGATGGCCAACTAAGGATGATACACACTAAAATTCTTGAAAAAACCAATTATGATAAAAATGATGGGAATGTTAATGCTGATAAATGGTATGAATTTCAAACTAAAATAATTAAAGGAGAATAAATGGCTAAACATATTACTGGTTATGATGAAAAATTGATAATGAAAGTTATCAATACATGGAATGAGGATGAGAAGCTGACCTGGGAGGCTTTATGTGACGAGTTGATAAAGATAATTGGGAAGAGACCTTCGAGGCAATCTTTAAGTAGTCATATTAAAATTGCAGATTGTTTTAATTCAAAAAAGAAGCTTCTCAAGTCTGGAGTGAAAGAAATATGTGCGGTTAAACCTGCTAATTTAAAAATTGCTTGTCAGAGAATAAAAAGGCTCGAAACTGAAAACGAAGCTTTGATAGCATTAAATAACAGATATTTAGAGCAATTTAAGATATGGCTATATAATTCTCATTTAAAGCAAATGACAGCCGAAGAGCTTAATCGTCCTTTACCTAAAAAAGATATTCAAATATAAATTGATAGGTTTTAACTATTGACATGATTAAATATTATGATATTTCTTTAAGTGTCAGGATGACATTCACAACAGCAAGGATGCTACTATGAATAAATTAAACAGATATTTGCCAGATCAGAAATTTTTGATACTCCTCAATCGCTTCATTCTTAGATACGATGAATCAGACTGCAATAAAGAAAAAATCGTAAAAGATGCCTATCTTTTCTGTGTAGGATACTTTTTGAAGTATCAGCAAGACTATCAGAATCCCTATCTGAAGGGACCAAGCAACATTATTGCAGTTTTGAGTTCTGCTTTGCTTAGTCCAAATTTCTATGCAATACCTTCGAGTATTAGTCTTGATCGTATTTTGTATTTTTATAAATTCATTATTGAATACATAATATGGAATGAGTATGAAGTTGAGACTGTGTTCAGAACTCAGAAGCTAAGCTTTAGAAAAGATATTTCCTATGAAAATAAAGACTCATCTTCTCGTCAGAAAAAGAGGTTGTAATAACTTTCTATCAGGTAATCCCAAGTTAATAACTTCTTTGAAAATGGCTTTTGACTTTCTTAAAGGGGTTATACGGGCCATTTTTTATGTATTTACATCTGCTCATTAGGTTGTCCTGCTTCCTGCTTCCTGCTTCCTGCTTCCTGCTTCCTGCTTCCTGCTGAACCCTGAACCCTGAACCCTGAACCCTGAACCCTGAACCCTGAACCCTGAACCCTGAACCCTGCTGTCATAAATTCACCCACTAAGTAAACATTCTAACTATTTCCTAAGGTTACTAATGAGTGTTTTTCAAGTTGCACTTTTAAGTACTTGTTAATAAAACTCTGATAAAAGCATCATTAACATCATCTTAACTCCGTGTTATGCCTGCAAAGCTAGGGATTTATTCTTTTGAGTTTTTAAATTAAAAAAGAGTATGGCTTTTTACGGCTTGGGTTATTGACGAGTAAATCATTAATGTTGTTTATTGGAGTGGTATCGATACACAAACACAACTTTACAAACCTAACTGAACAAGCAAGAGGGTATCACTATGATCAAGTTCTCTACTCTGTCTCAGCGCATTTCTGCTATCACTGAAGAAAATGCTATGTATACCAAAGGTCAGGTTATCGTCCTTAGCTGATAACGTATGACAAAGGCCGCATCTAGTATGCGGCCTTACTTTTTTTGGAGCACACCATGTCACTAACGAATGTTAAACCCCTCATTAAAGAATCTCATCACATCATCCTCGCAGATGATGGAGATATTTGTATTGGAGAAATCCCAGGAGTATCTCAGGTCATCAATGATCCTCCTTCTTGGGTAAGACCAGCTCTTGCCAAAATGGATGGTAAAAGGACAGTTCCCCGGATTTTTAAAGAACTGGTCAGTGAAGGTGTGCAGATTGAAAGTGAACATCTGGAAGGACTGGTTGCGGGCCTGGCAGAAAGGAAGCTCCTTCAGGACAACTCCTTCTTCTCAAAAGTACTGTCTGGTGAGGAAGTAGAAAGGTACAACAGGCAAATCCTTCAGTTCTCCTTGATCGATGCTGATAACCAACATCCTTTCGTGTATCAGGAACGGCTAAAGCAAAGTAAGGTAGCCATCTTCGGGATGGGAGGATGGGGCACATGGTGTGCACTTCAACTGGCTATGTCAGGTATAGGCACCTTAAGACTCATTGATGGGGATGATGTCGAGTTGTCAAACATCAACAGACAGGTGTTGTATCGCACAGATGATGTAGGCAAGAACAAAGTTGATGCGGCCAAAGATACGATCCTTGCCTATAACGAAAACGTGAATGTGGAGACATTCTTTGAATTCGCTTCTCCAGACAGAGCAAGACTTGAAGAACTCATTGGTGACAGCACTTTCATCATCCTTGCTTGGGCAGCACTGGGTTACTATCGTAAGGACACTGCTGAAGAAATCATCCATAGCATAGCTAAAGACAAAGCCATCCCTGTTATTGAGCTGGGTGGTGATCCTTTAGAGATCTCCGTTGGTCCCATCTACCTCAATGATGGTGTTCAGAGCGGGTTCGATGAAGTTAAGAACTCTGTTAAGGATAAGTATTACGACAGCAATTCAGACATTAGAAAGTTTCAGGAAGCCCGTCTGAAGCACTCGTTCATAGATGGTGACAGAAAGGTAAATGCCTGGCAAAGTGCTCCCTCACTATCAATCATGGCTGGTATCGTTACCGATCAGGTTGTCAAAACCATAACTGGATACGATAAACCACACCTTGTAGGTAAAAAATTCATCCTTTCATTGCAGGATTTCAAATCTCGCGAAGAAGAGATTTTTTAAATGAGCATTGATAGTATTACCTTTAACGACAAAGGTTATCTTACCAAAAATATACAGTCTCAATTCGGTTCGAAAATTTATGAGATTATGGAGTCGTCACAGGATTCATCTGAGGAGTCCTGGACTTACATATACAAAAATTCCTTAGAACAAAAAGATCTCTCATTCTTGACTCCGGCAGATGAGATTGAAAAGAGTTTCAATTCTTGTTTTGCGGATTTTTGTGATAATAAATTCAGTTTCTTCTTCAGAAGACTCTCCAATGAAGTGAAAGATAATGTTGCTTCAAGTGAAGCTTCAACAATTGCTTATAACTTTTGTAATTCCGATGAGTTTAAAGATCTGATTACTAGCTTAACCGGAAGGAAGATAGGAAATACCGACCTTTTCTATATCAATCGTTTCGATAAAGGCCATTTTCTCAACACCCATACAGATTCAGGAAACAATGTCGGGGTAGCCTTGAATATTACTCAAAATTGGGACCCAAACTTTGGTGGTTTAACACATATACTTGACCAGGATAGAAAGAAGGTTGTTGATACATTGACTCCGGGTTTTGCGGAGCTGTTTCTTTTTGATACATCAGAGAAACAGGTTCCTCATTTCGTATCGATGGTGACAGCTAATCAGAAAAGCAGGCGGATGTCTGTTATAGCAAGGTATGGGAAGGCTTAGATTAATGACTAAAAGTTCTTTATGGCTTACGATGTTAATGGCTTTAATATGGGGCACTTCGTTTCCTGTTTCAAAAATTGCGATTAATGTGATAGGCCCTTATGCATTCCGAATGGCGGGTTCTCTTGTTTCATGTGGTATTGTTTTTTTGATATTCAACAAAAGTATCCGTGAAAGCCTTAAGACCCTTAACTTTGATGAATTTTTAAGAATCGCAATAATTGCAGTGCCAAATGTTTTTCTGGTTCCAACACTCAATAGCATTGCTCTTCACTTCACCTCTGTCACGAATGCGACAATCCTTGTTTACACAATGCCTTGCTTTACCTCGATTATCCTGATGGGCTTAGCAAGAAAGCTGAATTTACTCTCACTGTTCTCACTCCTTCTTTGTTTTTCGGGGATTTTCTTGATCCTCAAAGAAGTGCATGTTGGGTTGGGTGAGGTTGTAATTCTGTGTAGTGCCATTTTCTGGGCTATAGGAGCTGTCGTTTCTCAAAAGATAGTGACTATAACTCCATTCAAAGCGAGGCTGTTCTGGCAGATATTGGTTTCAACTATTCTGGTTTCCATTACTTATCCTTTCTTCCAATCAGGTCCATTACTACAACCTCTTGTTACCGCTTTCACTAATACTGAATGTCTTCTTTGTGTTCTCTATCTCGGTATTGTAGGTAATGCACTCGTATACTTCATTTGGTTTTATCTCATTCAGAATGAGAGTGCAGAATTTGCAAGCTATGCGACTCTGCTATCACCTGTTATAACCGTTATTATTGCTTCTACATTTCTCAATGAACAACCTACAAGCAAGCAAGTAATTGGTTTTAGCCTGATTTTAATGAGTGCTCTTTTGGTAAATGTAGTTAGACCATACTTAAGTAGAAAAGCCTAACCTGGTTTTTGGATACGCATAGTGGGTTTTGGATGCTACATATATCAACATCATTACACTTAAGCTATTTAAAAAATGAGAGGTTGAAAGGCTCATGGTTGATACGAAAAAGTTAAGAGTGAAATATAATAATGAATGGCCTAATTCTTTTTTATTTCCTTCTGAATTATTGCTTAAAGAAAAAATGGAGGAAGCTGATTTAAAGCAAGTCTTTTCTCCTGCTCTACTAAAAGATTCATCGGAACAAGATTTCCACTCGCTCTTGGGTAATTTTCTTGAAAGTCTTGACCAGTTACCTTATAGGCCAGATGCATCATTTGACGCTATCTGGAAAGCTCTGGATGCCGAGTTCTTTCGCTTAAAGGATGAAGCAAATTCTAAAAGTAATATTTCTCGTTTCGATTTTTTTATAAGTTATGTGATCGAAAACGAGAATACGTGCAAAGAGTTTTATTCAATTGCTGAGGTTATCCCATTACAGACATGTGAATATGTTGCTAAAAGGATAATTACCAATAGTATTTCAACGGGAAATCACTCAGATATGTTCTTGAAAAGGATTAAGAAATGTTTAGGTGAGGGTTTATATACTGCAATAATTGGAAAATACAATTCTAACTGGGGAAGCAATTCTGCGAGTATTCAGAGAAAGGCAGGAATGTTGATAAGGAAACTAATTGTTGGGGAAGAAATTAACATTAATAATGTTAATTATACATTAAATAAGAGGCAAGTCGCCGATTTTCTTATATCAGTAATAATGACACAATTTAGAAACGAACGCTTTCATGGCACAACATTTCCTCCTTTTAGAAGCAGTGTTGCAACCATGAAAACTTATGCGCATTGCTATTACATATTTCATCTTGCATATGCATTATTACTTGAGGTTTTTTTATACAGAGAATTTGGTGTTATTGATCAACAATCGACCTCTGATGCTATAAAAGAAAATAGGCGCCTCTTTTCATTAGTTTTTGATAAGTGTTTGATGAGCTAGTTTGTATTCTAATTGTGGGGATTTCATTTGTTAGATTAAAACACAATATGAAGATTGTGTTTTAATCTTAAATCAAAATTCATACCATGGTCATTAATCTTGTCCTAATTTCTCAACCTCCTTATATAAGTTTATCAGGTGTTCAATAGTCAAATCTAAAATTGGTTCGTACATAAATGAATTTAGATGAATATTTGAACTAACTGTTATACTTACTTTTTCAATTGTTTTATTTTCAATTCGAGATGGAACAAGATTTTTAAACTCTTTGGCTAAATTACCAAATTGATTTGCTTTTTGACACCAATAATCGGGTTGATTTATAAGTAAACGAATCTGGTCTGTAAGAAAACTTTCAGTTTTTAATCTAATAGCTATTGAAAGTAGAACTTTGTCTTCAAGGTTAAGACCATCATGTTCATTCTTGGCACAAATATTATCAGCATTATAAAAAAGGATATCAATGATTTTTCGATTATCTGTAATAGGGTGTGTCGTGTTAAAAGTTAAATTATAAATTTGAAAGTAATCAGATATGGTAATTTGTAGTGTATCGCTTTTCCAATGTAATAAACTCGTCAATAATAGATACTCAGGATCAGATGTGGTTTTCGTGTATTCTAATAAGTTTCGAGTAAATGGTATTGTTGCACATAAGATGCTTTCGTTTTTTAATATGTTATCCTTCCATTTCCCAATAAAGTAATTTTTAATTCCTTCTGCTTTTGTTAAAGCTAATGCTGTCGCATTTCTGTTTGCCATCAAGCATCGTTCACGGTGAACAAAGTTATTAGCTAATGTACGAAAAAAATCAAAGTTATGAGTTAAAATAATTTGGTAAAAGTTATCATTTAAGCTTAAGTCTTCTAAATACTGTATTATTGCATGTTTATTTTTATAATCAAACGAATCGGCAACATCATCAATAATAAATAACGTTTTTAAATTCTCCTGCTTTCTGTATTCAACATCAAATATGAAGTTTAATAGATACAATGCGCGTTTTTCTCCCTGGCTAAGATTTTTAATTTCTCCCCTAGAGCATGTGGAAATATCTTCTCCATCCTTAAAGGCAAATCTTAGCTTGGCATTTTCCTGACCTAAAGAGGCTTGTTGTTGATTTTCTATAAATAGCGTGAATGGCATATCAACAAATCTATCGTTGAAAAGTGATACAGCATTCTGCCAACGAGGTGCTATCTCACTTGCTTCATTTTCAATAAGCTCTAATTCGGGCTTTTCTTCTTCATATTTTTTTAAGAAATTCAATGCCTCTTCGCTATTACTAATGTAGAAAATCCACAGTTTTTTCCTAAAACTATCTAAATTTCCTGGTTTGATGTTTTCAAGAAATGCATCAAATTCCTCTATAGGTAGTCTTTCGATGAAATCAATTAGTGATTGAGTTTGAGCGTTTTTAGCTAGGCTAGTTCTAATACTTTTAAGTGTTTTATCTTCATCTATTTTTGCATGTATTTCTTCAAGCTTAGCATCTAATCCTTTTTTATCAATTGAGTCGCTCTCTCCTCTTAAATGAACTTTGTGTCCACTTGCAAAAAAACCTTGCTTATCTAACGTAGTAAATGAGTGTTCTGCTTTTATGGGGTTGAAAATGCCTTTTTGATAAATTGTTCCAGTTTGCTCAAAAAGCTCTTGATATCGCTCGTTAAACTCATTCGCTTTAGATATAAAATCTGGGCTTTTTAAAATCTCAACAGCTTTTTGATCAAATAAAACCGAGTATTTATACTCTTTTAAAAATGGTTCTTGGTCAGACGATAATGCAATTATAATGCAAGATATAAATGAATTGGATTCAAAGTCTTTTTTTAAAGTAGCTTCAATGTCAGCCTTTTTAATTCCTGACTGTTTATTTAATGATATGAAAACTTTGTTTTTGAGTTCTTCTAAATCAACAATTATTTTATCATATCGGGATTTTACATCAGGGTTAACAAGAATGTTCGTTATTGATGAACTTTCTGAGTTTATATCAATTTCAGATTTTAGAACATAAATATGGTTTGGAGTAATAGAGTCATCATCTACTTTAACATCACAGAGACTTGGCCTTTGGAATCTTTCTTCGCAGGGTAATTCGCTGTTAGCTAACTTTTCAAAAGTTCTCGTAAAAGAGGTTTTCATCAGTCCATTCGGGGCATAGATCGCATAACTGTTATTTATTCCGGCCTGATTAAAATGAAATAAATGTTCTAGTTTCTTTATGCCATAGCAGTTTTGTAGTCTTAAATTTAATCTATTCATGTCATTACCAGAGAGGGTTTATTAATTGATAATTTTGAGTTTTTATTCTTCTTGTTGCTCTGGAGTTGCTAAATTTTAAAATTTCGTATTTTAATTATATTTATACTGAAACTAACTCTGAGATTTTTATTGCAACTGTTTTTAAAGAGTCTTCATTTGTATCTAGGCCGCTTCGTGATGCCAATAATGGGCTAACATTTCGCAAAGCTTCGTATGAGGTATCGTGCACTATTGGGATAAGCTGATTACCTGCAAGTAGTGCTGATAATTCTTTGTCTGCAACACCTTCATTAGGTAGTCTCTTTAAAAGAGCCGGGGTAACCAATACAATTCCTATTCGGGAATTTGCTAAACCTTTATCAATAGCCCTCATCATTGGAACTCCAAGACCAAGGTCTTTTTCACTGAACCAAACTTTTACACCAGCATCAACGAGTAGATCATGAAGCTCTTTTGCTACTCCTTGTCGATCATCCCATGCATGGCATAAAAATACGTCGCGGAGGTCAGGCATTACTTCTGCTTTTCTTTCAACTGTTTCTCTTATTGGTGTCAAAGAAAGCACTTGAGCCGAAGTATAAGATACAGACGAATTGCTATTAGACCAGCGAGGGCGAGAACTGTTTCCGCTTCTGTTATTGCTTTTAGTGGATGATGCAGGAGAACTACTGTAAGGATTAGGAGAATATGATCGTGATCCGTATGAGCTATAGCGACTACTACATGCTGGACAGGATGCTCTACCGCTCGCTGTCCGATGACCTTTAGATGGGGCTGTACATCTTGACATTACAATCTCCTTTGTGTTGTAACAATTTTTTGGAGGGGCTACTTTTATCTATTTAAAAATCAGTATGTCATTATCCTAAACTGATTTAGAGAAAAAAATTAATACTTGAACCAAAATATTTTCTCTAAAGATTAATTATCAGTATGTTGCTGATAAGGTGTTGAGATGATTTAATTATTTGCAGGCTTTCTATCTACATTTCTTGCACTGACTTTGATTAGTTACTCCTCCATCTTTTGTCCTGTAACCAAAAATGCTCATAAGCTCTTGTTCAGTACTTGCTTTGATCCCACATTTTGGGCATTTGTGAGGTAAAGAAATTTTTCCAGGCATTTTTCTTCCTTAATTTTACTAATATAAGAGGATTGTATTCGGGTCAATGCTAGTTCCTTTTTTCCTTTGAAAAAAAGGAAAGTTTGATATGTTTTCATAAGAAACAATCATCATATCGGATAGGGTAAGCTTTTCTTTAGTATTTTTTTAAAAAAAAGACCAGCTTTTATGCTGGCCCTATGTAGTTTATTGATTCTATTATAGATTTTATTTATCGATTGATGGTTTTATCGAAAATGTGCACCCATCGCTTAAGTTGTAGTTCCGTATCTCGGATACCTTCCTGTGAGTTGAAGTCACCCTTTTGAGGAAAGAACATTACCCGCCATTCTGGATACTGAACATCGTCTACTGCAATGTAAAAGCCTGATTCTCTGAAGTCATGGGTGCGGTCGAGTTCTCTATCCAAGCCTGTTCTTTGTCTTGTGGTAGACAAGTTGTATCGCCACTCCTTGACCGCAGAGAAGGGATAGGTCTTTTGTTTATTCTCTTCCCTGAGATGAATCAGTCCTCTGTGCTGGTCGAGCTTCATAGAAGTAGAACCAAATTCATGACTCCACATCCCGTCTTGCTCGCCAAAATGATCCCTGGTGCTGGCATTCCACTTCTTAATGCGGAATTTTTTGTAGGCAAACATCAAGAGCATGATGCTTGCGAAAACCCAGACGATTGCAAGCTGAACCAAACCCTGAATACCTAAGAAACAGAAAATGACAATCGGAAGTGCAATAGCAATCCACACGCGTTTCATCATAAGGAAGTTGGGCTGTTTTACTTCAGTTGTTGCTGTCATAGGTTCGTCCAAGGTTAGTTTCACTGAATCGAAGGCGCACGTATGCATCAGCTTTTTCTGCTGATAAATCAGTGTGCTATGTGGTTTCGTTTGGAGTTACATTACGGCTTGGAAATGGGGTCTAGCAAATCATTTGTACCGATCGATCGCTTTCTTTTGATAGATTATGGCTATCATGTGTATTTTATTGATCAGTAATAACGATCGATCGTTTTTGCCTATCAATTTGAAAAACAATGAAAATATTTATGGAATTTAACTTAGGGAGTGCTTTTAACTCACTGAAAACTAACTCTTTAAGGTCGTTTGAAAACGTTTTTTAATACTGAACTTTGAAAATTTACTTCTGAAATCTCAGGTGCTTCAGAGTTGCCGGTTCGTATTGCGGCATAGATGACATTTCTTTTGAGTGGATTGAGAATTGTTGAACTAACAGCTTTTAAACTGGCAACAAGCTCGTCGAGGTAAGGTATCCATTGCAACCAGCGAGATCGGATATGTTCTCTGGAATTTGCCGTAAGGGGTGTAGCTGTGGGATGAACTTCAATGTGATTCGAAACGTTTTCTTTGTCGGCAATCGATTCAGCAGCAACAGCCTCTATTGGTTGAGTTACGATGATTCGCTTACTCATGTTTGACCAACTGTATGCCTTACCGAGCTGTGATGCCTTAAAAGCGACTCCCTGATGCTCAAATGAAAAACCGTTCATCTTGCCAGTAGAAGCGATGTTTGCTGTCGCTGATATGTTTTGCTTTTGTAATTCATATATGAAGTCTTCGATAGTGATGGTATCAAAGAAGGTAAGGATCGCATCTATAGCTTCCTGTATCACTTTTTTAGAAGATTTCTCTCCGGTCCTTTCCTGCATCATCTCTTCGTTACGAGTGAGCTTCCTTTGCTTCTTGCGCGGTTTAGCAGGAGAGGGACCTTTCGTTCGAGTGAGTTTGTGGTCTTGCTCAAGATCTTGGATCACACGGGTGCTTATCAGGTTTTCGTTCTTACCCAAGTAAAGTTGGCCATCTACTAAAACGTTTATACGGGAAGCAATGATGTGTATATGCTGACCAGCTTCATCATTGTGTAGGACATAACAACGAAGGTGAGTGTCTGAGAAGCCCATTCGCTTCATGTAGTCGTCAGCAATGTTCCTCCATTGTTGATTTGTGAGTGATTCACCAACAGGGAGACGAAGGGAGTTATGCCAAACTGGTTTCGTAACATCCTCTCTTAGCTTCTGAGTCTTTACGAACTCGGCGTTCAGCTCGTCTACAGTGATGCCGACAAGATTGCCACCAATCACCATTGGTATAATCATATGATGAGGAGCAGGGGCAAGCGCATACGAGATGACTCCTCGAAAGTTCTTACCCCTTTTTATTTTATTCATACCCTTCATCAGCGATGATCACTTTTCAAGAGTCAGCAAAGCATCTCTTACATGCAACAGCTTCACTTTTAAAGCCCTTACTTCCTGCGATAGTGGCTGAGCATCTTCGCCTCTGCGAAGCAGGAATGAAGTAAGATCGTTCAGTTTCTGTAGGGAACCAGTAAGCTTCTGCCAGGCTTCTTTGTTGATTTCGGGAACAGAAGGGGGAAGTTGCTTGAGAGCTGAAGATCTCAGCCAACAGCTTTTGCTGAGTTGACCTCTGGACTGGTTTACTTTGCTCAGCTCAACCTCATTTAATCTGACAGTCACTGAATGTTTGCGAAGACGATTAGGGGGTAATTTTTTAACGGCAGGGTCATTGGTAAATGTAGAAGGGAACTCATCGTCAAAAATAATATTGTGTTCTTTCATATCAACTCCTTTTGATATTTTTATTAATAGCACATCCATATGCTAACTATAATAAATACCACAAACATCAATCGCGTCAATGGGTTGGGTTTGGTGTTTTTTTGCTTTTATCTTTCTTTTTCAACCGAAGGGCGGAAAAAGCAAGGCAACTGAGCATCGCTCAGTTAGCCCTTGCTTAAATTTGACTTTTTATTTTTTATATTGCATATAGATATTATTAATACTGGAGGTGTTTATGAATGAATTTGTGAAAGTTTCTACTTTTTTTTCCATTTACTTTTCTATTATGTTTTTTTCTGTCGCAGGGATGTTTTCATTTAAAATGGATAACCCACTCTATTGGGTATTGATTTGTGTTAACTGTATTTTGATCTTTTTAACACCTATGGTAATAGTTATGTGTGTTAGAAAGTTTAAGAAAAAACATTAATTACTTATACTTCTTCTCATATTCTGAAAAGCTATAAATAGTTATCATTACTTTAATTAACGCACAAAAAGATATATAGCTAAAGACTGCTGCTGAATATTCGGATTGGCCCAATCCGAGTGAATCATACCATTTTTGGTCGTATGATTTTGCAATCGACGCAGTTGCGACAACCATTGCTGACACGGCTAAAGATAAATCTGTAGACCATACGATTAAATATTTTGTTTTTTTACAAAAGTAAAGTAAAGAACCTATTAAACCAAAAATTATTGGTAATAAAAATGCCAGGGATACTGGGAGTGTTTTAGCTTTAATCAACAACAAAAATAGGAAAGTTAAAATTCCAGTAATCCCTAAAGCTATGCAACTTTTAAAAAATAAACTAAAAAACTGTTTTAAAAGCAACATAAATTTTCCTTTTGGCTCAATGCTATCTGTGCTCATGTGCAAATCCTACTCAGATTTTTTTGAATGTCTTTTTGTTCATAAAGCGAACTATTGGTTAGCTTATCTAACTATATTTACATTAACACTAAAATACTACAAAACAAATTTACATCTGGAACACACTCATTATAATATGGAATGAGACTTTTCTACATTTAAAGTGAAAAATATCCAATTTAAACAATTAGTTATGTTTTTAATTCTTTGGGTGGCTGATTTTTGGCCTCCTTTGTATTTACAGATTAATAAGAAAAATTTTATATTCCAGTTCTACTACTTCATGGGTGGTAATGCTATGCATAAAATACTATTAAAAACAGTGGCTTCTGAATGGGTGATTCGAAACAGTCTCTACTGGATGAGCACTGTCGCCCGTTGGAAGCTCGAAGAAGACGACCAGAACTGGTTTGTTTGTTTTGAAAACTGGAAAGACGAGGTTGAGTTCGAGTTTGAGCGACTCCTGAATGACTACAAGCTCAGAGAGAAGCTTCAGGCACAAACCGGGCAAGTCAGGGCTTCTATCATCGATAATGTTCTAAGGAACATCGATTCGAGACTTGCCGAATGAACACTATGCCATTCAACTTTGACCGCCTGAGCAATGGCAAAGTCTTCATCAGCAATCTTGCTGGCTTTCACAGCTTCGTCGATGACGAAGAACTACATCTTCTTGCAGATAACAAATTCCCTCCAGAGCAAACTACCTCACTAATACTTGAAAGCAGATTGTTCATTGCAGACGATGCTACTCAGGCAGTTTCAAAAGCCTCTCTGAGTTCTGCCTTTGCCAAACGATTGATGAACGAGCTGGCCGTCAGACCAATATTCATGATTGTGCCGACTCTCAGGTGCGATCACACATGCAAGTATTGTCAGGTAAGCAGAGCATCGGTCACCGCTGATGGTTACGACCTGAACCCAGAATTGATACCGCAAATCGTCAGCAACATTAAAAAGCTGGGCACTCCGCCATACAAAATAGAAGTGCAGGGCGGAGAACCGCTTCTCAGGTTTGATCTCGTCCAGTCAATTTATGAAGAGTGCGAAAGTTCATTAGGTAGTGATGCTTTCGAAATGGTTATTGCCACGAGTCTCTCAATACTCGATGAAAGCATCCTCTCTTGGGTTAAAGAACGGAACATCACTTTCTCCGTCTCGCTTGATGGTAATGAAGCCGTCCACAACAAGAATCGTATCCTCACCGATTATCAGGCTCACAACAAAGCCGTCACGGGCATTAGAAAAATCACAGAAGAGCTGGGAGCAAACCGGGTAGCTACGGTAACCACAGTTACAAAAGAGCTAACAAAAGAGCCAGCTTCCATAGTGGATGCTCATCTGTCACTTGGCCTTACTGACATGTTTATCCGGCCAGTAAGTCCCTATGGGTTTGCTCAGAAGCAGAGCTTCACTTTTTCAATGCCTGAATATTTTGAGTTTTATAGAAAGTTAATGCAGGAAGTGTTGCTTCAGAACCAGAAGGGCATACCTGTAGTTGAGCACTCGGCTTCAATACATCTAAAGCGAATTTTCAATCCGGGCTTCAGTGGTTATGCAGATCTGAAATCACCAAGTGGAGTCGTGCTGAACTGCATCCTGTTTAACTATGATGGCAAGGTCTACGGAAGCGACGAAAGCCGTATGCTCCAGAAAGTAAATCCCGAAGCAGATTTCAGTGCAGGAGAGTTTGCTTCACTCTCATTCAGTAGCAACGAATACTACCGTTCCGCTCTCTCATCTTCATTTAATTTCGCCATGCCCGGTTGTGATACCTGTGCTTACCAACCTTTCTGTGGAGCAGATCCTTGTCAGAACATCAGTGTTCATGGTGAGCCTGTTGGTGACAAGAGTCGGTCTACTTTCTGCCAGTATCATAAAGGGATGTTTCGCTTCCTGCTGAATGAGATCTCTCAGAATGGACCAATGGCTGAGATGCTCAAGAGGTGGGCTTATGTCTGAGGTGCTGAGGAACGATATTTTCCGGTTTTCATCAGACTTACCAGTTCAGCAAGGCTTCTATCGCCTGTGCAAATCCAAGCCCGAAAATCCTCAATTCTATCTGCCAAATTTGCTTGTCACTGCGAAACAACTCAATTCCAGACTGCCTGCATATTTTGCAGACTCGATTGTGAACCAGGAGCTTTTCGATTCCATTGAAGATGGTGACATTGGGATCGTCAACAACGGCAACATGCTCCGGGTGATACTGTCCCGTAGAGCAAACCACAACACAGTTCTTGTCACTGAAAGGTGCAACAATAGTTGCCTGTTTTGTTCTCAGCCTCCCAAGACAGGTAACGATGACTGGCTTCTTAACCAGTCAGCTCTGGCTATTGCTTCCTTCTCTCTGAATGGAGTAGTGGGAGTGAGCGGGGGAGAGCCTTTGCTCTATGGCGAAGACTTCCTGCATTTTCTGGACTTTATAATCGAAAACTCCCCTGACACAGCACTGCATGTTCTAACCAACGGAAGGAAGTTTGAGGATGTCAGCTTTACCCAGCAAATGAAGGAAAGAAGCGATAAGATCAAAATCACGTTTGGGATACCGCTTTATTCTTCAAGAGCATCAGTGCACGACTACCTGGTCGGAAGCGAGGGAGCATTTAATGAAACAGTCAGGGGAATGATCAATGCCGGTAACTCAGGGATCAACATAGAACTGAGAGTCATCCCTACTCAGGCGAACTACACAGAGCTTGATGACATAGTAGAGTTTGCTGGTCGTGTGTTCTCGAACATTAACCAGATCTCCCTAATGGGGTTAGAGTCGATTGGATGGGCCCGTAAGAACTGGTCATCAATCTTCATAGAGCACGACAACTACAGCGAACAAATCCTTTCGGCTTTAGACACTGCACACAGGTCAGGTATCCCTCTTACCATCTTCAATTATCCATTATGCCACCTTCCTGAAAGGGCATGGAATTTTGCAACTCAGTCGATCTCTGACTGGAAAAATTACTATCCAAAAGAATGTGATGAATGCACTCAGAAGTCTTCCTGTGCTGGTTATTTCAGTTCATCAAAAGGCCGTTTTCATCAACCTCCGAGACCAATAATATGAAAAAGTTTAATTTCGCAGCTCTGCTTCCTGGATTTTTGGCTCTTAATAACGCTGTATGGGCAAGTGATTCATCTACCGGTGCCAGTGACTTACCTGGTATGACTCTGAACGAACATGATTTAGTGATAGCACCACTCAACACCGAAGTGCCGTTCTACATTGCAGGACACAGAAGTCACAGTTCTCACCGTAGCCACAGCTCACACCGTTCATCATCAGGAGGTGGTTACTATGGCGGAAGCACTCCTTACTATCCAAAAACATACAGCTCACCAAGCACCTCTGACTCATCAAGTTCAGGAACTCGCTCGTCATCGTCTTCCTCTGTCCGTTCGCTTCGTTCTAATGACGCGGATAGCTCAACAACAAGCTCAGCAGGAACCACAGGTGTCAACCGTGCAAGTAGTGGGCTGACTTCGGATACAGAAAAACGTAAGCGGTTGATCATGAGAGTGCAGTTCGCCTTACTCGATAAAGGATTTTACAACGGCAATATTGACGGGAGCATGGGACCAGCAACCCGAACTGCCATTAAGAATTATAGAGTTACTAATGGATTGCCTACGCCAGTAAGAGAAACCTTAGATACACAGTTGTTAAATTCATTGAATGTGCTGGCTCGTTAATCTAAATTTGGAGAATTAAAATGGAAACAAATAATTCAAAGTTACCTTTTTTGGCGCGTTTCGCCACACAGAGAACAGGGGATAGCAATATTCCAGGAATGTACTCTTATGAACAAGATCTTTGGGTAATTGAAGAAAATGGCAAGAAAATACCAATAATATCTAAATTTAATCTTTCTCAGGCAGTGACCAAGACAAAGGTAAGGCAAGAGAGTGATGATGAGTGCTCTTCGGCGCTACTTGAACTTACCACTAAGACAGAGGTTAAGCTTGAAAGAGATGATAACGGTATAAGTATGAACCATTTGTTAGAGTTAACGACTAAAACTGACACTGTTCAGGAAAGAGATGATGAGAGTTGGGAAAAAGAAAATTTAACTGAACTGACTACTAAAACTTTCGTTGCAGTTGAACGAGATGAAGAGTGTTTAATAAATGCTTGCTCATCACATTTAAAAGGGTGAATCAAATGATATTGTTTGTAACTAATAAACGCGATATCACATCAGATTATATAATTATGGAGCTTAAAAAAAGAGGTGTAAAATATTTCCGCTTAAACACAGAGGATTTGCCAACATCTTTTTCTATTATGTCAGATGAATCTTTTATGGATTGGAAAATAGATATCTATGGGAAGACATTGAAAGGATGTGACATTGGTGCTGCATATTTTCGTAGACCGGGAAACCCAGAGGTTCCATCATATATAACTGACCGTAATGTAATTGATTATATTCAAGGAGAGTGGAATAGTTTTTTAAAAAGCCTTTATGCTCGCTTGGAGGGTTTTTGGTTTAGCTCACCAACTAATATTATTCTGGCTGAAGATAAACCAAAGCAATTAGTCATTGCTAAAAAGTTAGGATTCAATATTCCAGAATCAATAATTACAAATTCACCAAGAGAGGTTAAGGAGTTTAAAGACCATTACAACGCTGTAGGCAAACCTCTGCGGCAAGCTTTGTTTGTCAGTAATGATAATGAAAGTGTGATATTTACTAATAGGTTGGGTAAGTTAGTAGAAAGAGATTCAAGTTCTATTTCGCTTGTTCCAATTATAGTTCAACGAGAGGTTATTAAGAAATTCGATGTTAGAGTAACCGTAGTTGGTAAAAAAGTTTTCCCTGTCGCTATCTATTCTCAAAGTTATGAAGAAACTGAAATAGACTGGCGAAAAGGGTCTAGGACCGATCTTAAACATGAAAAAATAGAGCTAGAATCTTCATTAGAAAATAAATGCATAGATTTAGTCAAGTTACTTAATCTCCGATTCGGCGCAATTGATTTGATCTGTGATAAAGATGATAACTATTGGTTTTTGGAAATTAATCCTAATGGGCAGTGGGCGTGGATAGAAAATCAGACGAATCTACCTATTGCAAGCTCTATTGTTGATGAGCTTTTAAGGATAAATTGCAATGAAAGTTGATTGGTTAAGATTAAAAGAGTTTTTCTGGCCTATTCTTGAAAAGTTATCTGATGATGAAAAAAATAAAGAAGCAGAAATTCTTGAAAAGGATTTATCAAAAATAAAAGCAAACACATGGAATGATAGCTGTGAGTTAGCACTTAATGAGGCTAAGAAACTAAACGAATTAGAGGAGCAGAGAAGGGCAAGTGCTGATAGCAAGGCCGCAATATATTTAGCAGCAATAACAGCTCTGGCTCCTGTGCTAACATCACTAATCCCTGGAGCCATTACAAAATTTGAAGGTAGTAAATTTATTGATGGCCTATCATTTTTTATATTTATTTATGCATTAATAAACTTGCTTAGAGCAGCGCTGTGGGCATTCGATACATTAAAGGTTTCTGCTTCACACAGAGTGGATGTAAATGAATTAACTGATATTTGGAGTGGTGATGAAAAAAAATACGAAATAAAGCTTATAATTGCCAACCTTAGTTGTGTTCGTAGAAATAGAAAAGGTGTTAATCTTAAAGTCACATGTATTAAAATGACACACGCGCTTCTATTAAGAATCTTTGTTGCATTTTTTTTATTGTTACTAATTCAATCAGCTAATTTATTAATATCTAAGACTAACACCGATAATGACTCTTCTTTAAATACAATAAATAATAAAGATGATTGTGGTAAGCTTCCTGACGGTATATATAGGATATAATTTCATTGATATTAGCCAACAAGGACTTTATTAGCTGAAATTTAGTCGATTATGTAGTGGATGCATAGCGACTAAGTTAGTTTATCAATATCAGATATCTTGGTAAGCTCACTAAGGTAATCTTGTTTATTCCTAAGAAGCCAGTGGAAAACCTTAGGGTTTTCGAGTATTTTTTTTATGTGTGAGATAACAATCGTTAGCTTCAGACTATTTGAACCGTAGTTTTCTTTTATCTTTTCTGTATCGAAATGGACCTGAGCCATCTCTTTTTCAAGTCTTTCAATTGCTTTTCTATTACCAGATCTCTCATCAATGTTAGGTTTACCTTTGTCGTTTAAAAGCTCCGGTGATGAACTGTGATAAAGCGATTGAGCAAAAATCTTTGAATAATTATCAAATTTTATCATTAGGTTTGCACATTCAATTTGCCTAAAAGGAATCATTCTTTTTAAGATCATAAATGTGTTCTTAGGTATGTCTTTATCATTAAATAATTCTATAACATCAGGGCATATGCCTTTCAAAACTGATAGATTACTCTTAAGAGATTCGGAGCTTATATTCAAGGCTGAACAGAGCATATCTTCAGGAACCCCTACTCGAACAGCTTCTTTTAACATTTTTTGAATTTGAATGATTGTGATTCTATTAACTTTTTTGTTGGGAGTATAAGTGTCGTAAACAGTTGAAACGAGACAAGCAACTCTTTCTTCTCCAATATCTTTTAATGCCTCAACTCTCAGATGACCATCAAGGATTTTTGCAGTGCCATCAGCACCATCAATGTAAATCAGTATAGGTTCGACTAATCCAAGTGCAGATATCGTGCTCTTTATTTGAATGTATTTTTGGCTACTTTTATAGTTGGTAGGAGGTTTTTTTGTATAAATAAGATCAGATAATTTAAAGCTGACTGTTTTTTCATTAAAGCAGTATTTAATCATTTTAACCTCAGCAAGAAGTATTCTTCATTATAACTTTGACTACTTCATTTAAATTCTCTTCGTTTAAAATTTTACTAAACTCTTCGCTTTCAGATAACTCTTTAAATATTTGACCGGCTATGAGTAAGTTTCTCTCGATATATTCAGCTTTGTTTTTTATTTTTCTGTGCTGTGAAATGTTATCTTGGTAAATCTGTTTAAGCTCATCAGTGGTGAGTTTTTTCTTTTTCTTTGCAACTCCGAAACTATTGTTCAGAAACCCTTTTAAACCTTCATCTCGGGAATCCAGTATATCTCTTATTTTACCAACATCTTTATGCTTTATTAAACCTTCATCAAAAGCTTTAATTAGTAATTCTTGCCCACCTTCGAAGTCTACTCTGGCAATTTCAACTGCAAGTGAAATTGGAATGCTTCCTGATTCTACAGCAGATAATAGTTTGTTTTCTCCTTTGCTAATTAGCATAGTCAAGCTGGTAATCCAGTGTAATGATAGGCCAGTAGAATAGGATATTTCTTTGTTAGATAAACCTTGGTCATTCATTTCTTTTATTCGTTGGAACTGCTCGCCCGCTCTTGGTATTACACGAGCCATATTTTCAACCAAACTCATTATGTATGCTTTGTTTTCATCAATGTCCAGTATGAAAGCAGGTATTAGCTTTTCTCCCAAAGCTGTGAGCGATTCAAGTCTACCCTGACCACAAATTAAGGCAAATTCATATTTTCTATCCGAAATCCTTCTTACTGTTATTGGCTTTCTTAATCCACTTGTATCGATACTATCTGTTATCTCAGCATGTTTAAATTTGTTCCGAGAACGAGGGATTACAACTTTTATTTTTGAGATTTCAAGCATGTGAATTTGATCGTCGTTCATTTAGGCTACCTCCATTTCCGCAGTCGAAAGCATATCAAAGAATGTCCTGATGTTATCAAATCTATACATTTCGAATAGAAGGTTATTATTCTCTTTTAGACACAACTCACTTTCAAAACTTTCAATCGAAGGTAGGATGTAATAATCAACAGGTTCGGTATTAAGGCTGTTCATTCTTGCAACCACACTAACTTCGGGATTTAAGCTCCTGTCTAATCTAACTATCCATCTACATTTTCCAGATCCCATTTTTCGACATCGAGACAGTATAATGGAAAAGGTTAAACTTTTGTTTATAGTGATTAGTTTGTTATCTAATATAGATACTTCGCTATTATTAATTTCTTGGTGTATTTTATTCACAATGTTGTTATGTTTAATTCGTAAGGCTGAGTTTATTTCTAAATAGCGGTAATCCCGTTCGGGTGTGTAATTTATCAGCTTATATGCTGGAAGAAGTCCTCCAAAGCGGCTTGCTACTACACTGCTTGATGGGCCATTATCCTCTTCATCAATGATAAAACCTGATATTTTTCCATGAGTCGAAAGGATCTTTTTTAAAAAATTAAGAATCTCTTCATTGCTCATTTTTATTGAGCGGTTATCGATAATCTCTTTCGCTAACCTGAATTTTTCTTCTGAAATTATGGGTTTGAAAAAAGAATTATACTCAATCCAATCCTCTTCAGGATTTTGAACCCTTTTAGTTTTCAGTTTCTGAGATGTTCGATTATATGTATACTTTCCAGTATAGCGGTTATTTATAAGCACAGAATGTATCCGGCTTCGTGTCCAATCCGATTTGTCGCTGTATTTATGTCCTTCATAGTTTAGTTTCGAAGCGATGAGATACTCATTGAGTCCTTCAAAAATGAACATGTTAAATATTTTCTTTACTAAGTCCGTTTCCTTTTTACTTCCTGGTATTAAGACTATCCTATCTGTTTGCAGACTCTTTCTCTCACCATTGTTAAGTATCATTTTTGCTTTGTTATTATTATCAAGTAACTTTCTTTTAAGTCCGTATCCAGGCACTCCACCTTGATAGTATCCTCGCTTAACAAGATTTACATGTCCGGCAAATACTTTTATTGAAAGGTTTTTACTAAAGGCTCCCGCAGCATACATAAGTGATGAAAGTATGAATGTCTCAGTATCACTGTTAGCAGGAAGATTTTCAGCACAGTAGATAACATCTACCTTATTCATTTTTAATAGATATTTATAATAGATGCCTTCCTGTGGATCTTTAAAGCGACCAAAACGACTTACATCATATACAAGTACAGCTTCAATATCGATTTCCTTGGTAAGTATGTCATTGATCAACTTGTTAAAATCATGCCTCCCTGACGTTGATACACCGCTTTTTCCTGCATCATCGTAAGTATGCAAGATTTCCATATTGTGGTCGTCAGCATATTTTTTTATGAACTGAGCTTGGTTATCTAACGAAAACTCCTGAAGATTTGTAGACATCCGTAGATATTGGGCTGCTTTAACTTTCTGTTTTTGCTCTACTTTATTATCCATTGCAGTGCCTTGTTGCAACTGTTGAATATTGATTTGTACAAAAATTGATCAATTTCGTTCAGGTTGCAACCTTTTTTGGCATTCATTTTTTATTTTTTTGTTCTTCAGCTACAAAACTACACCACTATTTGAAGATTCATTGTTATGAAAAAGTAGGAGGGGATGGTGGAGTGATAAGAATGAAATGAAAATATTTTGAAAAAAATGATTCAAATTATTGATTTATATGGATGTTTTACATGCTGGTGTTTAAGGTATGCCATTAATAACGAACAACACTTTTGCTTAGATTGAGCTGAATCGATGTATGTATTAAGGCGAATATTTATCTTACAAAGCGGAGCTTTGAATTCGTAATAGATATTCGCAGCCCACATCGAGTTATCGATTATAAAATATTAAATACGTATCGTTTGCTATTCATTGTTCTGAATGCTGAATAGAGAAGGAAAAAGGTGTCTGTGCTTCTTCTTTACAAGCTTCCAAGTAGTCAGCCCACCACTGCAACATGAGTTTCCGTTCTTCCAAATGCTCCGCTTTATGTATGTAGGCAGCCCGGACACTGTTGCGCTCCTGGTGGCTCATTTGTCTTTCCACAGCATCTCTGGACCATAGTCCCGATTCGATTAAGGCACTACATGCCATAGTCCTGAAACCATGCCCACAGACATCGGCTTTCGTATCGTAGCCCATCGTCCTGAGTGCTTTGTTGACAGTGTTTTCACTGATAGGTTTGTCGTCCCCGGTAAAACCAATGAACATCAGTTCTTTATTACCACTGATCGTATGAAGCTCTTCAATTAGTGCTTTGGCTTGTGAGCTTAATGGAACCAGATGTGGGGTTTTCATCTTTGCCCCTCTTGCAGAATATTTTACCCCTTCCATAGGTTGTCGCTTTCCGGGGATAGTCCACAGTGAATTTTTGAAATCGACTTCTGACCAGCGGGCAAATCGCAGTTCACTCGAACGGACAAAGGTCAGGAGTGTTAACTGCACTGCAATTTGGGTAATGCCTTTTCCTTTATATGCTTCCAAACGGTTCATAAGCTCTGGCAATCGTTCCAGAGAAAGGGCAGGGCGATGGACACTTTTAGCGGAAACAACTGCACCAGCGAGGTCGTTTGCAGGATTCTGATCAATCAAAGCATTATGAACGGCATACCTCATTACCGCTGTAATGCGTTGTTGTAAGCGGGAAGCCAGCTCATTGTGTCCTGATGCTTCTGCTTTTTTCAGCGGAACCAACAAATCACGAGTCTTTAGATCGCTAAGATAACTTTTGCCGATGACAGGGAACAAATGGGTAACAAGGCTGTTCAATACGGTGGTTCTATGACTGTCTGACCAGGTTCTGTTACTGGTATGCCATTGTCGTGCAACTTGCTCAAATGTTAGCAAGCCTTTGCTCTCAATCTTTTCTGCTTTGCGCTTTTCACTTGGGTCTACATGGTTTGCAACGAGCTGACGGGCTTCATCTCTTCTTCGTCTGGCTTCTGACAATGAAACCTCTGGATAAACTCCCAGTGCGAGAATTTTCTGTTTACCAGCGAAGCGATACTGAAAACGCCAGTACTTGGAACCACTTGTGGTGATCAACAGGTGCATACCATTACCGTCGGTCATTTTGACAGGTTTATCAGAAGGCTTTGTATTTCTTACTTTTAACTCTGTGAGCGCCATACTAAAAACCCTCAGATGATGGTATCTGCAATATCGAACTTAACATACCAACATATGTACCAACTAAACAGAGTGGATTTTGAAATACAGTGGTGAACGTTAATGGGCTATTAACTTGAGGTAAGTGTTTGAAGTTAAAGAGTTGACTAGACTTTGAGATACTTAGGTGGGCTAACATTTGGTGTCCCCTGCAGGAATCGAACCTGCAACTAGCCCTTAGGAGGGGCTCGTTATATCCATTTAACTAAGAGGACAGCGGCGCGCAGTATAGCGCAAACAGGCAGTGAGATTCACTACATCGCCGTC
>Ga0256409_1000386_pt1 | contig 30611 bp, 25 predicted proteins | sample PhySR1_FD_185981 | JGI IMG/M metagenome (GOLD analysis project Ga0256409, IMG submission 185981) | Leaf surface microbial communities from sunflower plants in UC Gill Tract Community Farm, Albany, California, United States - DLSL S.R1 | ecosystem: Host-associated > Plants > Phyllosphere >...
CCATTACTGGAATCAACTAGATCAAAATAAAAAACAAGCATTTCGATTTCATCATATTTCAACAGATGAAGTGTATGGCGATTTAGAAGGTACAGAAGATCTGTTTTTAGAAACAACACCTTATGCTCCAAGTTCACCTTACTCTGCCAGCAAAGCCAGTTCGGATCACTTGGTTAGAGCATGGTACCGCACGTACGGCTTACCAGTTGTACTGACCAATTGTTCAAACAACTATGGGCCGTTCCATTTCCCTGAAAAACTCATTCCGCTGGTAATTTTAAATGCACTGGCGGGTAAGCCACTACCTGTATATGGAAACGGTACACAAATTCGTGACTGGTTGTATGTAGAAGATCATGCCCGCGCACTTTATAAAGTAGTCACAGAAGCAGCAGTGGGTGAAACTTACAACATTGGCGGTCACAACGAGCAAAAAAATATTGATGTGGTCAAAGCAATTTGCGAACTTTTAGAAGAGCTTGCTCCAAACAAACCTGAAGGTTTAGCACGTTATGAAGACCTCATCACTTATGTGACAGATCGTCCGGGACATGATTTGCGCTATGCGATTGATGCAAGTAAAATCCAGAAAGATTTAGGCTGGGTGCCGCAAGAAAGCTTTGAGACAGGCCTTAGAAAAACAGTGCAGTGGTATTTAGAGAACCAAGAATGGTGCAACCGAGTTTTAGACGGGAGCTATAAATTAGAGCGTTTAGGTGTTAGTGCGTAATGAAAACAAAAGGTATAATTTTAGCAGGTGGTTCTGGTACACGACTATATCCAATCACAAAGGGTGTTTCAAAACAGTTATTACCAATTTACGATAAGCCGATGGTTTACTATCCATTATCTGTATTGATGCTGGCTGGTATCCGAGAAGTTCTTATTATCAGCACGCCAGACGATATAGATGGTTTTAAGCGATTATTAGGAGATGGCTCACAATTTGGTATTGAACTAAGTTATGCGATCCAACCAAGCCCAGATGGCTTAGCTCAAGCCTTTATATTAGGTGAAGAGTTTATTGGTGAGAGTAACGTTTGTTTAGTACTTGGCGATAATATCTTCTATGGTCAAGGCTTTACACCAATGCTTCGTGAAGCTGTTGCACGTTCAAAGGGCGCAACTGTATTTGGTTATCAAGTTAAAGATCCTGAGCGTTTTGGTGTAGTTGAGTTTGATGAGCAAAAACGAGCAGTGTCATTAGAAGAAAAACCAAGACAGCCAAAGTCGAATTTTGCAGTCACGGGACTTTATTTTTACGATAACGATGTGGTAAAAATTGCAAAACAAGTAAAGCCGTCAGATCGCGGTGAACTAGAGATTACAACAGTGAACCAGATGTACTTGGATCGTGGTGATCTCAATGTAGAGTTGTTAGGCCGTGGTTTTGCTTGGTTAGATACAGGAACACATGCAAGCTTACTTGAAGCAGCACAGTTTGTGGAAACCATTGAAAAACGTCAGGGATATAAAGTGGCATGCCTTGAAGAAATTGCACTTCATAATGGTTGGTTGACGAAAGCTCAAGTGTTGGAGATCGGTCAAAGTATGAGTAAAAATGATTATGGTCAATATTTGATTTCTTTGGTAACCGAATAACATGAACCTTATAAAATTAATTGACTTGCCGAGTTTTGGCGATGAACGAGGTGGTTTGGTTGCGATTGAATCTAATCAGTCAATTCCTTTTGATGTGAAACGTTTGTATTACATCTTTAATACATCACAGAAACCACGAGGCTTTCATGCTCATATTGATTTAAAACAAGTTGCAATATGTTTGAAAGGTAGCTGTAAATTTATTCTGGATAATGGTTCGATTAAAGAAGAAGTTGTTTTAGATAAACCGACCCAAGGCTTGGTTATTGAAGGACTGATCTGGCGTGAAATGCATGATTTTTCAGAAGATTGTGTATTACTTGTTTTAGCGAGCGAACACTTTACAGAGCAGGATTATATTCGAAATTATAATGAGTTTTTAAAAGAAGTACATAAACCTTTTATTCATCCTTTGTCTGATGTTAAATCTAAAAATATTGGTCAAAAAACAAAAGTTTGGCAGTATAGTGTGATTTTTCCACAAGCAGTTATCGGAGAAAATTGTAATATTTGTGCGCACACGATGATCGAAAATGATGTGCAAATTGGTAATAATGTCACAATTAAATCAGGTGTGTATGTATGGGATGGGATTACATTAGAAGATAACGTTTTTGTTGGTCCTAGCGTTACTTTTACTAATGATAAGAAACCACGTTCAAAGCAATATCCCGATGAGTTTCTAAAAACTATAGTTGAACAAGGTGCAAGTATTGGCGGTAATGCTACCATTTTACCAGGAATAAGAATTGGTCGAAATGCATTGGTTGGTGCAGGCGCGGTAGTAACTAAAGATGTTCCGGAAAATGCAATTGTAGTAGGAAATCCTGCAATTATTAAAGGCTATGTGAAATAATGATTCCTTTCTTAGATTTAAAAAGTATAAATGGTCAATATCGTGCAGAACTGATTGAAGCTTGCACTCGTGTCATAGATTCTGGATGGTACATAGGCGGAAATGAGCTAGCTCAATTTGAACAGAACTTTGCGGAATACTGTGGAGTGAAATATGCAATTGGGGTTGCTAATGGTTTAGATGCCTTAATTCTTACGCTTCGAGCATGGAAAGAGTTAGGTAAATTAAATGATGGCGATGAAGTCATTGTCCCGTCAAATACATATATTGCAAGTATATTAGCTATTACTGCAAATAATTTAACGCCAATTCTAGTTGAACCAGATATTAATACTTATAATATCGACCCAAATAAGATAGAAGCTGCAATTACTCCAAAGACGAAAGTCATTTTACCCGTTCATTTATATGGACAACTAGCAGAAATGCCTGCAATCATGTCAATTGCTAATAAGTATAACTTATTGGTTCTGGAAGATTCAGCTCAATCACATGGCGCTCAAATTGATGGAGTAAAAGCTGGAAATTGGGGAGATGCTTCTGGATTTAGTTTTTATCCTGGTAAAAATTTAGGTGCATTAGGAGATGCTGGTGCAGTAACTACGAATGACGAAGAACTTGCACAAATTTTACGTGCCTTACGTAACTATGGTTCTCATGAAAAATATAAAAATTTAGTACCTGGTGTAAATAGCCGACTTGATGAAATTCAAGCGGCCATGCTAGATATCAAATTAAAATATTTAGATCGAGAAATAGCTCATCGTCGTAAAATTGCACAATTGTATTTACAGCATATAGTAAATCCTTTAATTAAATTGCCCTTATCTCAGAAAAATGCTGAAGAGTATCAGCAACACGTTTGGCATTTATTTGTGATTCGTACTGAGCATCGTGAAGCTCTGCAAAAGTACTTAGCTGAACAGCGCGTGCAAACTTTAATTCATTATCCTATCCCACCTCACAAGCAACAAGCTTATAAAGATTGGAATGATTTAAGTTATCCAGTATCTGAGCAGATCCATGCAGAAGTAATGAGTTTACCTATAGGGCCTACTTTAAGTCTTGAAGAAGCTGAAAAGGTAATTCAGATCTGTAATAATTTTAAAGTTTAAAATGAATTTACTTAAAACAAGTGTATTAAATGGAGTTGCTGTTTTAATCAAAACAGCAACGATGTTTATACTCAATAAAATTTTGGCTGTTTATGTTGGTCCAGCGGGTTATGCAGCTATTGGCCAGTTCCAAAATTTTATTCAAATGGTGACCACTTTCGCTGGTAGTGCAATTAACACTGCAGTGATTAAATATACAGCAGAATATTATGAGGATGAAATCAAGCAACGAAATATATGGAGAACAGCAGGAAGTCTAGTTTTAATTTTCAGCTTAATTTTTTCAGGCATTATAATTTTTTTTCAAAAACAAATTTCAATTTATATTTTTCACAGTGATCTTTATCAGACAGTTTTCGTTTGGTTTGCTTTTTTCTTAACACTATTTACTCTTAATGCACTTTTATTAGCTATCTTAAATGGTAAAAAAGAAATTTTAAGATTAGTTATTGCAAATATAGTAGGTAGCCTTTTTTCTTTAGCTATTACAAGTTTTTTAGCAATTAAATATGGTTTGTATGGTGCTTTAGTTGCACTTTCAATTTATCAATCTTTAGCTTTTATTGTAACATTATTTTTATGTTATAAAACTGACTGGTTTAAAATTTCATATCTACTTGGCAAGCTAGATCTAGCTGTAACAAAGGGGTTTGCTTCTTTTGCACTCATGGCTTTAGTTAGTGCAATTTGCGTACCTCTTTCTCAAATACTTATTCGAACATATTTAACGCAAGAATATGGTGTTACTTATGCAGGTTATTGGGAAGCCATGATACGTTTAAGTGCAGCATATCTTATGTTAATCACAACAACTTTAGGAGTATATTATCTCCCTCGACTTTCTGAGCTGTCAGAAATTAATGAGATAAAGGCAGAAGTTTATGCTGGTTATAAGTTTATATTTCCATTAGCCGTCTTAGGTGGTCTGATTGTGTATATCCTGAGAGATTGGATTATAGCGATTTTATTTACCAAAACATTTTTGCCTATGCGTGAGTTGTTTCTTTGGCAAATGATAGGTGACTCTTTAAAAATTGGTAGTTGGATACTTGCCTATTTAATGTTAAGTAAAGCTATGACAAGATTGTTTATAACTACTGAAGTGATATTTGCAATTACTTCAGTATTATTAACTTATATATGTACGCAAATTTTTGGTTATGAAGGTGTATCCATTGCTCATCTGATTAACTATGGAATATACTGGTTTGTAATGAGTATTTGCGTTTTTAAAAGTTTAAAAGAAAAGGGTACGATATGAGTAGTTTAGAACAACCTTTAGTATCAGTTGTTATACCTTGTTATAACCATGAAAATTTCGTACAAGACTGTATTCAAAGTGTTATTAATCAAACATATTATAATATTGAGTTAATTATTATTGATGATGGTTCAAAAGATAGTTCCGTAGAAAAAATTCAAGAAATGCTATTGAAGTGTCAGCATCGTTTTACTCGTTTTGAATTCAGGAGTAGACCAAATAAAGGTTTGAGTAGTACACTTAACGAGGCATTAGAATGGTGTAGCGGAGATTACTTTTCAGTAATTGCTTCTGATGATTTAATTTTAGAAGATAAAATTGAAAAACAACTTAATTTTATCGTTAAGCAATCTAAAGATATTGTTGGAGTTTTTGGTGGAGCATATTTCTTTAATGAAAATGATGAAGTTATAGAGAAAAGAATTGAAAAACAACTGATAACTTTAGAATTTGATGATATGTTTCTTCATAATTACGAATTAATAGCTCCAACTCAATTTTTGAAAACACAAGTGCTAAAAGATGTGGGCGGCTTTAAAAACGGTATGATTATAGAAGATTGGTATATTTGGTTGAAAATGTTAAAAAATGGTAAGTTTGCTGTATTACCATATATTCTTGCTAAATATAGAATGCATAACTCTAATACTATTAAGAATTTGGAGAAAATGCATGCTGGTAGATTAGAGGTATTATCACATTTTGAGGATGAAATTTTATATAAAAAGGCTTGGAAAAATGTAATATTAATAAATGCTATTGAGAAATTAAAAAATAAAGAAAAGAGAAATATATATGTTCTTTTTAATTTAATTTTCAAACTTAAATTTTCAATTTTTAGTGGGATTCTATGGAGAGTGAGTTTGAAGATGAGGAAATTAAATATTTTTAAAATTTAAAGTGTATCTTATACCATTATAGATTAATTTAAATAACTAATCTTTGTTGATTGTATTACTTATTTTATTTTAAATTTTTAAGTTGAAAGTGTTTATGGAAAATAGTGATTTTTGGATATATTCAAATTTTTCGACAAAGATTATTTATATATTTACTTTTGTCTCAATGATGCTATATGTTTCAAGAAGTATCTCAAAAAGAGGTCTTTTTTCAATAGAAAATTATTTTATCCTATTTTATTTTTTAATTCCTATTTTATTAATGGCACCATTCGCATATTCCTCTTATAATCTTGTGGCTTCTGGGGATTTTTTACGATATAGATATTTAATAAATGATTCTATCTCGATTTCATGTTTTGGTATTTTGAGTTGGTTAATTGGGACTTTTATCTCTAGAGGAGTTACATTTTCAAATTTGATAATACCTAAGAGAATTTCAAGTTATGCAAATTTATTTTGGTTTGGTTTTAATAATAAATATATTAAAATTTTAATGTTTTTTTTGGTTTTTTTATGCATTTTTTATTTTCTTAGCTTAGGAGTTAATTTTGGTGAGGCTAGAGGATATGGAATGGAAAATCGAGATTCAAGACCTCTAATAAATTTTTTTAGTGCTTTTTTTGGCTTCTTTTTTTTATACTATTTAATATTTGCTTCCGTAAATAAAAAAATTATTAATTTAATTGCTATTTTTTTTCTTATTGTCTGTTCACTATTCTTTGGTACAAGATCAAGTGTTGTTGTTCCTTTAATTTATTTGTTTTTTTTAATAAACTTTGTCAAAGATACAAAAATTAATTTTTTTTCTATTATTAAAATTATATTTGCGATGGGATTAGTAATTTACTTAATTGTTATAATTTCCAACTATAGGGACCAAGCAAATATATCTATATTATTTTCGATTTTATATGGTAATAATTTTTCAGATATTCGAGATTTTGCTTGGGTTTTATATGGATGGAAAGAAGGGTATTTATATGGAAAAACTGAGTTAGCAGGTGTACTTTCATTTATTCCTTCAACTTTATCTGATTTTAGACAAACATGGTCATGGGGAGTATATTCTACTGAAATAGCCGATTTAGATCCGACTGTTCACCCAGGGTTGAGACCAGGTTTTTTTGGTGAAAGTTATATAAATTTTGGTTTAGTAGGAGTATTTGTATTAGGGTTTTTTTCAGGTTTCCTAATACATCAATATGATACTTATATTTACTTAAAAAAGTTAAAAAAAGAAAATTTTAATGTGGTTAAATTGTATGCTTTTGGAAACATATATCTTAGTATTATTAGCTACTTTGCTATAACAGCTGGCTTTTCTACTATTTATGTTATATTAAGTATAGGGTTAGTGTTTTACTTATTAAAAAATACTCTTACCTTTAAGCAGTATTAATACTCTGGAATTCAACTATGATTGAAAAAAAAATTCATCTTTTTTGGTTTGGAAAATCGGAAAAATCTGATGATATCAAAAAATTTAATTCTACATTAGATGTTTTAAAAAAATCTGGTTATAAAATTTTTGAGTGGACAGAAGATAATTATGATGTTTATAAGAATGATTTTACAACTTTTTGTTACAACAATAAGAAATGGGCACATTTATCAGATTATGCTCGTTTAGATATTTTATTTAATCATGGTGGAATATATTTGGATCAAGATATTGAGGTGGTTAGAAACTTTGATAATTTATTGAAACTAAATATGTTTATAGGTTTTATGTTTGATTGTAATTTAGGTACAGCAGTTATAGGATCACAAAAGAAAAATGAGCATGTCAAAAATATTTTGGATTTATATGATACTTTAAATATATCTGTAGATTCACCAAATAATGACTTATTTACTCAGTACTTTATAGATAAAGTAGAGGGTTTTAAACTGAATGGTAAAGAGCAGATGGTAGATGGCATTAAGGTTTTTCCTAAAGAGGTTTTTGAGCAGCCATCATTTTTTAAAAAAAAGAACTATACAATTCATCATTTTGAAAATAGTTGGAGAGAAAAATCTAAATTTAAGCGAAATTTTCAAAAAATAGTAAAAACTATAATTGGGCTATATTTTTATAGAATTTTAATGTGTAGAAAGTCTTTAAAAATTTCACCATTCTATCAAGAGTGGAAGAAGTACCAATGATCTATATTAATGCAAGATTTTTAACTCAAAATACTACAGGTGTTCAAAGATTTGCTTTAGAAATATGTAAGTCTCTTTCAAAAAAACGTGATGATATAGTCTTTTTGGTGCCAAGTGTTGATTTAATTATCGATAAGTCCTGTTTCAATGAGTTTAGTATTAAAGAGATTAAGGGAGGTTTTGGTCACTTTTGGGAGCAATTTACTTTACCTAGATATCTTAGGTCTTTAGGCAATCCTTTGTTGATTAATTTGTGTAATACGGCACCAATTTTTTATGGAAATAAAATTTCAATCATTCATGATGTTACTTTTTTAAGATATCCTGAGAGTTATTCGTTAAAATTTCGTGCGTTTTATAAAGTTTTAATTCCACTTGTTTTAAAAACTAGTAAAAAAATATTAACAGTCAGTAATTTTTCTAAAGATGATATCTCTAAAGAATATAATTTAGATAAAGGAAAAATTGATGTAATTTATAATGCAGTATCAGATTTTTTTTATCCTCTTGTAACAGAAAAATTGGAGAAGACATATGCTTTAGCAGTATCTTCACCAAATAAACATAAAAACTTCCCAAATCTGATTGATGCATTTCTAAAATCAAATGTAGATTTAGATTTAAAAATTATTGGTTCACTGTCAAATGCATTTAATGATCAAACTTCACTTGTCAATAATGATCCTAGAATAAAATTTTTAGGTAGGGTTGGTGATCAAGAGTTAGTCGAGCTTTATCAAAATGCTAAATTTTTTATTTTTCCTTCTTTGTATGAAGGTTTTGGAATCCCACCTCTGGAAGCTCAGGCGTGTGGTTGTCCCGTTATTTCTTCAAACGCAGCATCATTACCTGAAGTTTTAAAAGAATCTGCATTTTACTTTGAACCTAATGATGTTAATTCTATTAGAGCAGCAATCGAATTTGTAAATTTAGATACTGTTTTAATGGAAAAGCTTGTAATTGATGGGTATGAAAATATAAAACGTTTTTCTTGGGATAAATCTGCACAGAAGCTTAATGAAATTATTGATCAAGTTTTATCTCAGTAAATCTTATACCGTATAATGAATTTAGTTCAGGGCTTTGGTAATAAAATGAATGAAAATGTAAAAACAGCTTTAGTTGCAGATTGGCTTGTCACCTATGCGGGTGCTGAGCGCGTAATGACTGAAATATTAAAAGTTTTCCCAAAATCAGATCTATTTGCTGTGATTGATTTTTTAAGCGATGAAAGTCGGCAGCATTTCTTAGGCAAACACGCCCAAACAACATTTATTCAAAAATTTCCTAAAGCTGAAACAAAATACCGCAATTATCTTCCATTCATGCCTTTAGCTATTGAGCAGTTAGATGTTTCTGCCTACGATGTAATTTTATCCAGTAGTCATGCAGTAGCCAAAGGTGTGCTTACGGGGCCCGACCAACTACACATTAGTTATGTTCACTCGCCTATTCGCTATGCATGGGACTTACAGCATCAGTATTTACGCGAGTTGGGGCTAACCAAAGGCATAAAAGCCATCATTGTACGTTGGTTATTACACAAAATTCGGATGTGGGATTATCGCACGTCCAATGGCGTAGATCATTTTGTTGCAAACTCTAAATTTATTGCGCGTCGTATTCATAAGGTATATGGCCGCGATGCAGATGTGATTTATCCACCTGTAGATACAGATCGTTTTACACTACGTGAAAACAAAGATGATTTTTACTTTACCGCTTCACGTATGGTGCCTTATAAGAAAATTGATCTAATTGTTGAAGCTTTTTCTCATATGCCCAATAAAAAATTGGTCGTGATTGGGGATGGCCCAGATATGCAAAAAATCAAGTCTAAAGCGACATCTAATATCGAAATTTTAGGGTATCAACCGAACAGCGTGATGCAAGATCATATGCAGCGCGCTAAAGCCTTTGTATTTGCAGCGGAAGAAGATTTTGGTATTACACCTGTTGAGTCTCAAGCATGCGGTACACCCGTGATTGCTTTTGGTAAAGGTGGGGCACTTGAAACAGTGAATTGTGAGGTTGGATTGCATCCGACAGGAACTTTTTTTCAAAAGCAAGATGTCCCTAGCGTAATTACTGCGGTTGAGTATTTTGAAAAAAATGAGAATTTGTATTTACCAGAAAATTGTCGTACTAATGCTTTGAAATTTTCAAATCAGCGATTTGAGCAAGAGCTAGAAATTTATGTACATAGTAAATGGCAAATGAAGCAAGAGGAAATGAGCACTTTATAAAAATACGCCTAGCAGTTGCTAGGCGTATAAAATTTAACATCTACCATATAAGTCTTCGAATCGGACAATATCATCTTCTCCAAGATATGAACCAGATTGTACTTCAATTAGTTCGAGAGGAATTTTTCCTGGGTTTTCCAGTGCATGAATTTCTCCCAAAGGAATATATACAGATTCATTTTCTGTAAGAAGGAATGATTCCTTGCCTTTATGAATTTTTGCAGTCCCATTGACAACAATCCAATGTTCTGCACGATGATGATGCTGTTGTAGTGAAAGTTTCTGCCCTGGGTTAACAACAATACATTTGACTTGATAACGGTCACCACTGTCTATGGAATCGTAATTACCCCATGGTCGATATACTTTTCTATGTAAGTCGACCTCAGTCCTTTGCTGTGCTTTTAATATTTCTACAATTTTCTTAATATCTTGAACTTTATTTTTATGTGCGACAAGTACGGCATCAGATGTTTCAATGACGACAATATCTTCTAGACCTAAAACACCCACTAAACGACTTTCAGCGTATACCAGTGAATTTTGAGTATCGTGGATGATGGTATCGCCGCGTAATGCATTGCCTAAAGCATCTTTTTTGCTGACCTCCCATACGCTTTTCCAAGCTCCAACATCACTCCAATTGGCATTTAAGGGAACCACAACAGCTTTATCCGTTTTTTCCATAACAGAGTAATCTATGGAGTCTTCAGGGCATTGCTCAAAACTCGGTTTATCAAGTCGAACAAAATCTAAGTCATTTTTGCTTTGCTGGACAGACTTTCTAGCATTCGTAAGAATTAAAGGATTGAACTTTTCAAGTTCTTGCAGATAAACGGAGGCTTTAAACATAAACATGCCACTGTTCCATAAATAAGAGCCATTAGCTAAATATTCTTGAGCCGTTGTTAAATTTGGTTTTTCAACAAAAGTCTCAATCTTATATGCTTGTAGTGGTTTATTCGGTTTTACAGGGTTACTTGATTTAATATAACCATAACCTATTTCGGGTGAGTCTGGGACAACTCCAAAGGTTACCATTTTCCCAGCTTCAGCTTCAGCTAACCCGACTTCGATTGCTTGATTGAATGCTTGTTGTTGTTGGATAATATGGTCAGCAGCGAGAATGAGTAAGACAGGATCTTCCCCATAAGATAGTGCAAGTTCTGCAGCGGCTGCAATTGCGGGAGCTGTGTTCCTTGCAACAGGCTCTAACAAAATTTTAGCTGTCATTTTTTGTTGGCGAAGTTGTTCAGCAACAATAAAGCGATGATTTTCATTGGTTACAATGATAGGATTTTGAAAGTTAATTAAAGATGCATTTAAGTTTGAAATACGATCTAGAGTAAGTTCGAATAATGTTCTTTCGTTTGTGATTGGTAAAAATTGTTTTGGATAGCTTGAGCGAGACAACGGCCAAAGTCGTGAACCAGAACCACCAGATAAAATTACAGGTATCATTGAAAATCTCTTATTTGTGTTTCATGTGCTATTTATATGGTTTTTCTAAGAAAAATCGAATATTGTTTTTGTAAAAAAAACAAAATAGTGATGAATTTTTACTTAGATTAAACAATTATAGATAAAACTTGAATTATTGCTATAGTAAGTGTCAACAGACCCTATTTTCAAATGCAATATCGGGGTTACAAATTAAAAAAGAGTCGCTGTCTTTTGCATATTGTTTGATGGCTAAATTATGGCCATAGCCAAAACCAAAATTACCTTGCGACTTTAAATAAACAACTTTTTCATGAACGAAAGTATTTGCCCAGTCACTTGCTGAATTATCTACCAAAATGACTTTATGAATAGATGGAGCATCGAGTAAAGAGTCTAATGTTGGTTTAAGTTCTTGATAACTGTGGTTATATATTACAATAGAGGCAATGACATTGATGTTTGAAGTCGTTGTTTGGTTTGGAGTATCAGTTGCCATTAATATGCGCCTTTTCTAAATAGAACAACGAGAACAGTTTTGGCTAAAATCTTTAAGTCCTGAAAAAAAGACCAGTTTTGCACATATTTTTTGTCTAAGAGAACGCGAGTATTATAGTCGACATCATTTCGACCACTGACTTGCCATAAACCAGTGAGCCCTGGGGTGACGTGTAAATAATAAATAACATTATCTTTATATTGAGGTAATTCTGCTGCTGTTACAGGGCGTGGTCCAACAAAACTCATTTCACCCTTCATAATGTTAATCAATTGGGGCATTTCATCCAAACTAGACTTTCTTAAAAAGTGCCCAATTTTTGTGATTCTGGGATCATTTTTTAATTTATAAGTACTATTCCATTCTTCACGAGCCTGAGCATCTGAGGCGAGTAATTCTTGTAATAATTCTTGAGAGTTGCTGGCCATTGAGCGAAACTTTAGACATTTGAATGTCTTACCATTCTTTCCAACACGTTCATGCCCATAAAAAGCACTTCCACCATCAAGTTTTACGATTAAATAAAAAAATAAAAAAAATGGTGATAATAAGATGAATAGCAAAATAGAGAATAATAAATCAAAAGCCCTCTTAGATGGATGTTGAAATTTATTAATATTTAGGTTTTCTGTTTTGCTAATATCAATTATTTTTTCTGGGAAATGATCATTCATAAATACATCTTTTTGTTAAATATCTATCTGCAGATCAAGTATAGTTTAATGTTAATACACTTGAATGGAAGAAATGTTACAGGTTGAATTTAATTTTAGAATTTTATTCAATTTTATAAACAAATTCTACCTTAAGCTGCTTAGTTTCTCAGCTTCATATCTGGTTAACAGATAATGAACAAAGGTGTCATTTTCTTTTCAAACTCACGTGATAGCTTACCATTCATAATTTTTTACAGGTAAACTATACACATAATTGTAATTCCTGTTTTATGAAGGTAGTGAATAAGAGAATGATTAAAAAAGCGATTCTTCCTGTGGCTGGACTAGGTACCCGATTCTTGCCTGCAAGTAAAGCGATTCCTAAAGAAATGGTAACAGTGGTAGACCGCCCAGCAATTGAGTATGTCGTAAAAGAAGCGGTAGCTGCGGGCATTGAACAAATTATTTTAGTCACACATTCATCAAAGGCTTCCATCGAAAATTATTTTGATCGTAACTTTGAGTTGGAAACGATATTAGAACAAAAAAATAAGTTTGATTTACTTAAAGAAATTACCGACATTTTACCTGCAAGTGTAAGTGTTGTTAGCGTACGCCAACCACAACCTTTAGGACTTGGCCATGCTGTTTTATGTGCGAAGTCTATCGTTGGTGATGATGACTTTGCTGTACTTTTACCTGATGTTTTGGTTAAAGATACGGATGAGCGTAATGATTTAAGCGTAATGATTGAACGCTACAGCATGGCAAAAGCTGCACAAATTATGGTTGAAGCCGTCCCAGATAGCATGGTGGATCAATATGGTATAGTCGATGTTGCTGAAATTCCTGCTGAAGGTGAAAGTTATGTCATGCAAGGAATTGTAGAGAAACCTGCAATAGGTACTGCTCCTTCTAATTTGTCAGTTATTGGGCGTTATGTATTGCCTGCCAAAATCATGACTTTATTAGAACAAACACCGAAAGGTGCAGGTAATGAAATTCAACTGACAGATGCGATTGCAATGTTGCAGCAGTCTGAACTTGTTGAAGCCTATCGTATGAAAGGGCGTACTTTTGACTGTGGAAGTAAAATTGGTTATTTAAAAGCCGTTTTGCACTATGGTGTTGATCATCCAAAATTAGGCGATGAATTTAAAATATTGATCCAAGAGTTAAACTTATAAGAAATACAAGGGGGAAGTATGAAAATAGCAATGTTTGGTACAACATTGTATGCAGGTGTGATTTCGTCATTACTTGCTGAAAGTGGGCACCAAGTCTTTATTTGTAATGATTTACAAGACCATACAGCGCTATTCAACCTTAGAGACCAAGATGTAGTGCGTTCTTTGGAGAAACAGCACAAAAGTGGCTTTCTAAGCTATTGTGATTTTGCAGCCCTACCTTTAGACATAGATGCTTATTTTTTTAGTTTTAATCCAGCTCAAGAGGGGGAGGCACTTGGTGTTGCTAAGCAACTAAAAATGCGTACGATTATTCATCCGAAATTGATGATTAATGCCTCTACGTTTGGTCTTAACGGTACTGAAAAATTAAAAGCCGTATTAACAGACGATCATTGGGTCTATTTTCCCGATATTATTCAAGAAGGTCAAGCTTTTAAAAGTGTGACGAGTGCTTCTAAGGTGATTATTGGCTGTGCCGATCAACAAGCACAGGGTCATTTAGAAGAAATGTTACGCCCACTTTTTCCCCGACCTCAGCAATATTTGTTTATGCCAGTTTTAGATGCTGAATTTACCAAACTCAGTATTTCAGGCATGTTGGCAACGCGCATTAGTTATGTCAATGATTTAGCTGCGGTTGCTGAAAAGTTGGGTATTGATATTGCTTATGTTCGAGATGGAATGGCAGCAGACAGTCGAATAGGGGAATCGTATTTATATTCAGGCGCAGGTTTTGGTGGTGAAAACTTTTCACATGATATTTTGACTCTATCGAATACCATCAGTAATACAGGCACAAAAAGTCAGCTACTGGGGCAGGTTTGGGATATTAATGAGCAGCAAAAGGAGTTTCTCTTTCGCAAGTTGTGGAATTATTATCATGGAAATTTAGCTGGGAAAACGATTGCAATTTGGGGAGCCGCTTTTAAGCAACATACTTCAAGTACCAGTTTTTCACCTATTCACCCGATGCTTGCTGCACTGTGGGCGCAAGGCGTGACGGTTCGTTTGCATGATCCACAGGCCTTAGAAGAAATACACACAATTTATGGTGAACGTGATAATTTAATTTTATGTGAAGATCAGTATGACGCGGTGAATCAGGCACACGGTTTATGTGTTCTAACTGCATGGAAGCAATATTGGTCACTTGATTATACGCAATTAAAACTTAAATTAGCCCATCCTTTGATTTTGGATGGACGTAATATTTATCAACCGGATTATGTTAAAAGTCAGGGTTTTGCATATATGGGAGTAGGAAGATAATGATAAATTTAACTATTTTTCCTAAAAAAACGCTAGCAACAACACTTGAGCATTTACAACACTTAAGTAAAACCATTGGCCAGAAGCACTTAAATACTTTTTTTGCCGAAGATGACCAAAGATTTAAGCATTTTTCTGTTCAATATGATGAGATCACTTTTGATTTTAGTAAGCATCGTGTTGATGAGTCTGTAATCAGTGCATTGATTGATTTTGTACAAGTTCGGGGTCTTCCCACTTGGACGAAACGTTTATTTTCAGAAGAAGAAATTAACTATACAGAACAGCGTGCAGCTATGCATTGGGCGCTTCGTTTACCGAACCATGATGAACAGCATCCTAAATTAGCAGGCAAAGTACATGAGCAATTAGAGCGAATGTATGCATTGGTTGAGAAAATTCATGCGGGTCAGTACCGTGGTGCAACGGGTGAAGTCATTCAAGATGTAGTCAATATTGGTGTGGGTGGGTCTGATCTAGGGCCATTAATGGTGAGTCACGCTCTGTCTGATTTTAAAGTCAATACAGTCAAACCACTGAAAATGCATTTCGTATCTACCATGGATGGTAGCCAACTTTCAGATTTACTGCATCAATTACGCCCAGAAACGACATTATTTATTATTTCATCTAAGTCTTTTGGAACAATTGATACACTATATAATGCACAAACTGCACGTCAATGGCTTGAAAAGCAGTTGGGCCAATCAGAAGCGGTAGATCAGCATCATTTTATTGGGGTATCGACTAAGCCTGAGAAAATGACAGAATGGGGTATAGCAAGCCATAATCAGTTTTTGCTCTGGGATTGGGTGGGCGGTCGTTACTCTTTATGGTCATGTATTGGGTTGCCGATAGCATTAAATATTGGTGTACAAGGCTTTAAACGTTTACTTGCAGGTGCTCATGTAATTGATGAGCATTTTCAAAATGCGCCTTTACGTCAGAATATTCCTATTCTTATGGCTGTTTTGGGAATATGGAATCATAATTTTCTCAAAATACAGACTCAGGCTATTTTGCCTTATGATGGTCGTTTAAAGTATTTTTCTGCATATCTACAACAGCTTGAGATGGAGTCAAATGGTAAGTCGATTCAGCGTAATGGTCAAAAAGTTGAATTAGAGACGTGTCCTATCGTTTGGGGTGAAGTGGGCCCAAATGCACAGCATGCTTTTTATCAATTGTTACACCAAGGTGCGCATAAAGTGAGCTGTGAGTTTATTGCACCCGTTAATCGTTATGCTGCGAACCAATTTACCTATGTAAAAAATGCCAATGCATTGATTGATCAACATCATTTAGCGCTATCAAACTGTTTGGCTCAGTCTCGACTATTGGCCTTTGGTAATCAGGCACTTGATGCTGAAGAAGTGGCGGGTCTAGAGAATTATCAAAAATATGAAGGTAATCAGCCTAGTACAACCATTTTGCTCAAAGAGCTTAATCCTTATACCCTAGGTATGTTGGTTGCGTTGTATGAACATAAAGTATTTGTGCAGTCTGTACTTTGGAATATCAATGCTTTTGACCAATGGGGAGTTGAGAAAGGTAAACAAATTGCGAATCAAGTACTTCCAATTTTGACTGGTACAGAAAAAGATTATGTTGATTTTGATAGCTCTACCCGTGGTCTATTAGATATTTTACTTGGAAAATAAAATGGCAAAAATATTAGTCACCGGTGGGGCTGGTTATATTGGTTCACATACTTGTTTGGAATTATTGAATGCTCAACATGAAGTTGTTGTATTGGATAATTTATCAAACAGCTCTGAAGTGTCATTATCGAGAGTTCAAGCTTTAGCAAATAAAAGTTTAACTTTTATCCAAGGTGATATTCGCGATGCGCAGATTTTAGATCAGATCTTTGCACAGTATCAGATTGATGCGGTCATCCATTTTGCTGGTTTAAAAGCAGTTGGCGAAAGTCAGGTCATTCCACATGCTTACTTTGATCATAATGTTGCAGGTTCGATTAATCTTGTTCAAGCGATGATTCGTGCCAAAGTGTTTAAATTGGTCTTTAGTTCATCAGCAACAGTTTATGATGAAAAAAATATATCACCGTTAAGTGAAGATATGCCAACAGGAATGCCAAGCAATAATTATGGCTATACTAAGTTGATTGTTGAGCAAATGTTACAAAAGCTTGCCGAGTCAAACTCTACTTGGTCCATTGCCTTGCTGCGTTATTTCAATCCTGTTGGCGCCCATAAAAGTGGCCAAATTGGAGAGGATCCACATGGAATTCCAAATAATTTAATGCCATTTGTGACTCAGGTTGCCGTAGGGCGACGTGAGAAGTTGTCAATATTTGGTCATGATTACGATACTCCAGATGGTACAGGGGTGCGGGATTATATTCATGTTGTTGATTTGGCTTGTGCGCATGTGTTGGCGATTCAGAACAGGCTGAATGATACAGGCTGCCGTGTTTGGAATATTGGCACAGGCAATGGAATTTCTGTACAGCAAATCAAGGATACCTTTGAGAAAGTCAATAATGTGCGTATTCCTTTTGAGTATGCGCCACGTCGGGCAGGGGATGTTGCAACAACGTTTGCTGATAATGCTCGGGCGGTTGCTGAATTAGGTTGGCAGCCAAAATTTGGGTTAGAAGATATGCTGGTTGATAGTTGGAACTGGCAAAAGCAAAATCCAAATGGTTTTATGCAGGACTGATACAATATTTTAAAACTCTGTCATGTATTGATTATGCAAACAATCATGTATTTATTCCCTTATTTTAAAAAACATCGCTATGATGTTTTTTAAAAATGAACTTAGATGAAGAATATTTATGAGATATCAAAGTATTAGATTTTTGTCACTTACGGTTTTATCTGCACTTTCTTTGCCAGCAATTGCACAAGGAATTGTTTTAAATAATGAAGACTTACGAACTGATTTAAATTGGTTAAATCAACAAGGTGTGATTCAAATTAGCACGTCTACATGGCCTTTAAGTGGTGATGAAATACAACGTGCTTTATCTAATGCAAATATTGATAATCAAGTTCAGCAGCAAGTCTTGGACTCGGTGCAAGCTGCTTTAAGTGCGGAAAATACAACAGCCAAAGCCAGTTTATATGCTGAATCTGATCCCCAAAATGTACCGCAACATTTTGCAGATGAACAAAAATCACAATATCAAGCGGCTGTTGAGTTCAATGCTGGTGGGGCGCAATGGGATGCAAGACTGCGTATTAATGCTGAAAAAGACCCTATTATTGATAATGGGCATGATGTGAATGTTGAAGGGTCATATTTAGCTGGAAAGTTGTGGAATCAATGGTTGATTGCAGGACAAATTCCAACCTATTGGGGACCTGGGCATGATGGTAGTCTAATTCGAGGGGATGCAAGTCGTCCAGTATACGGTTTTACAATGCAACGCGCTGAGCAAAAGGCATTTGAAACGAAATGGCTGTCTTGGATTGGTCCTTGGCAATACCAAGTTTTTGCTGGACAATTGGATGATTATAAAGCGATTCCAGATACAAAATTATTAGGTCTGCGTTTGACAGCCCAGCCTTTACCTTATCTTGAATTGGGTGCATCGCGCACATTCCAGTGGGGGGGGGAAGGACGCTCAGAAAGTTGGAATACTTTATGGGAGGCGATTAAAGGTAATGATAACGTTGAAGAAGGTGAGGTTGATAAGTCCAACCAAATTGCAGGCTTGGATGCCCGTTTAAATCTACAACAATGGTTTAAAGTCCCTGTAAGTTTATATGGACAGTTTGTCGGTGAGGATGAATCAGGATTACTGCCATCTCGGAAAATGTATTTGGCAGGACTCGATTATTCCTCACAAGTGAAGAATATGCCGTTCCAGCTTTATACTGAATGGGCAGATACTCGAACCAATGGCGATGTTCTAGGTTATTCTTATAATCACTATGTATATACAGATGGTTACTACCAACATGGATTCCCTTTAGGTCACGCTATGGGTGGTGATGGTCAGATGTATAGTTTAGGTGGGGATATTCGTTTCGATAAAATGAATCGTTTAAATGGTCGCATCTTGTTGGCAAAAGTGAATCAGTCAGGACTTGAAATCAATCATGCTTTTCCACAAAAAGATGAAATCAAAGCTCTGGATTTAACGTGGACACATTATCTTCGTCCGAATACGCCGTTGAAATTAAGTGGTTGGGTCAGTGACTCTGACGTGTATAGTGGAGATAGCGGCGTGTCTTTAGGGATTGAAATTCAATTGGATCGCTCATTATTTTAATAAGCTGTCCGTTTTTAGAGAACCCATCGGGAATTCAGCTAAAAATAAAAACCATTCAACCTATATGATAAGTTGAATGGTTTTTTATTAGCATGCAGAACAATTTAACCTTGAATCAACTGCGTTAATTCATCCACATAGTCTTGTATTGGTTGTGGATTTTGGTCTTTACGGCTTTCAATGTTGAGACGTAATAAAGGTTCAGTATTGGAAGCACGTACATTTAGACGCCATGCACCAAAATTCAGGCTGATGCCATCCGTTTCATCAATTGCAGGATTTTGATCGGCAAAGTGATCAAAAATCTTTTGAATGGTGGCTTGAGTATCCGTAACTTTAAAATTGATTTCACCCGAACAAGGGAACTTTTCAATCATATCTTCAACCAGTGAAGACAATGTTTGCTGGGTTTCTGAGAGTACAGAAATTGCCAATAACCAAGGAATCATACCGCTATCACAATAAGAGAAATCACGGAAGTAATGATGTGCTGACATTTCACCGCCATACACTGCATTGTGCTCACGCATTTTTTCTTTAATGTATGAATGCCCTGATTTAGACTGAATCGCTTCACCTTGGTATTGTTCAATCACATCAAAGGTATTCCAAACCAGGCGAGGATCATGCACAATTTTCTCACCAGATTGTTTCAGTAAGAACGCTTGTGCCAATAGACCGACAATATAATAGCCTTCAATAAATTGGCCTTTCTCATCAAACAGGAAACAGCGGTCAAAGTCACCATCCCAAGCAATGCCCATATCCGCAGCATGTTCAAGCACTGCATTTTGAGTGCTGTCACGATTTTCAACTAAAATTGGGTTGGGAATACCATTAGGGAAAGTACCATCGGCATCATTGTGAATTTTGACAAATTCAACAGGCATATTGAGCTGTTTAAATTTTGCTTCAATGGCATCAACCACATGACCAGCCGCGCCATTGCCCGCATTCATAACCAATTTAAGTGGGCGAATTTTGGCAGGATCAATATATGACATTAAATGATCGATATATTCAGGCAGAATATGGTATTTTTCAGTTTTGCCTTTGGCTGTAACTTCATTAAAGTTGCCTGATTCAGCCAATAAGCGAATTTCTTTTAAACCTGAATCTGCTCCAATGGGACGTGCATTTTCACGCACCAATTTCATGCCGTTATAGTCCATCGGGTTGTGGCTTGCCGTGATTTCGATACCACCTTGTACATCAAGATGAAAAGCGCCGAAATAGACTTCTTCTGTTCCCGTCATGCCTAAATCTAAAACATCAACACCAGCATCATTTAAGCCTTTGATGATGGCTTGTTTTAAATCTTCACTGCTGAGGCGGATATCGCAGCCCACCACAATTTTTTTTGGTTGATAAATTTGCCCATAGGCACGACCGATTTTATAAGCAATCTCTTCATTGAGTTCTGTACCGAGTTTGCCGCGGATATCATAGGCTTTAAAACAAGTAAGTTGTGTCATCTAAATTCTCGAAATAATTCCTGCAAAGTAAGGAAGGTATGATTATAGAAGGAAAGTAGCTCCTATATGCCAAGTTACAGTTTAACTTTTATATCAACTGTACCTTTACTATGATCCGTTGAGCCCAGTCAGCGTAATAATTTTCATCGTCTAGTTGTTTCTGTTTAGACGGATGATTAATCGTAGTAAAGGCAGTAATACCTCTTATCTCAGATAGAAACTTTTTAGGCCAACTGAGCGATTGAGAAAGTATAGAATTGTTTAATTTTTCCAAATCGGTCTCAATTAATAATTGTGTTCTTTCTTCATATCGGAGTAATAATGTGGAGATGTTCTTTTTGCCATCAGAGGTATCAATTTCACATAGATAAAATTTTTCATGATTTTGTTTGTTTATAATTTTATAGACATAAAAGTATCGTAGTTGCTTACCATTAGAAAAATTATGCCCTCTAAAAGGGTTATGTTTTTTAAATGGAGAGTTGTAGATTTCTTTGATGTCATATCCTACTTCTTCAATTTGGTTCAATACTTTAATTAAGTCTTCATGCGTAATTCGCTCTATTTGAGTGTCTGATTCATGTGTAAATCCAGGTATTGTGCCCTCGATATCTCCTTCTCCTCCTGCAAATCCTTCATCTTGATTTTTATTTTCATCCATTTTCTTTAGTATTTTATTCCGTACTGTAGTTTTAGTAGGCGGCGTTTCTAAAGAAATTTTTAAGTCTTCTATTGTATAAATTTCTGCAGGAAGGTTTCTTAGCTTGATCAATCGCTGATCGATATCTGCATCAGCATTTTGATTCAATTTCTCTTTAGAGGAATTTGTTAGTTTTGGTTTATTTGAACGTTGAACTTGAGGATTTTTGATTTGTTGTATCATTTTTCTTGTAGTGAAATGAAATTGTACAGGTCTATCAATTCCAGTCTCCAAATTTTTGAAAGATGTGATGCGTTCAATTCTGTAAATACCAGTTTCTTTATCATAAATTCCATCTACTGTTAGATCAATATTTTTAATCTCAGGAATATTCATATCGAAATTAAAATTTTTAGCATTGTTTTGATCAATAATTGTTTTTTGATAAATACTAAGGAAGGCTTTATTTAAATCAGGTTGTAAAAGAATTAAGGCCAATTTTTTCAAAAAATGAGGATCAGAGATATCTGCTCTCAGAATTTTTTTGTTTTGCGCAATAGTAATATGAATAGCTTTTTCATCATTCGTATCCACTAGAATATCTGTTGAATAGTTTTCCGCAAAGAGTGCTGCACGTAAAAGATAAGGATGTGAAAAGAATAGATCCCGAGCAAGAATGAGTTTCGGTATTTGAATAATAAGATTTTTATTTAATACTTTTGAGTAGTAATCAAACTCAAAACAGATCCGGCCTTGATCTCTTTTTTTATGCTCATCCCCCAATAGAGTGATTGTTCTGAATACTGTGAAATTAACATTTTCAAGTGTATGGAAAAATAATTCCTTTAGCTCAGAACCTACAATTGGGGTGAGATAGTCATAAAGAATAATACTCTCAATTGGTAATTTAAGCTGAATAGAACGTTTAATAGTCGGATTAAAAAAGTGAGTATTAATATCGAACCGAGTTTGGCCGCGGCGACTAATTTCTGTTGAAGTATAATAAATCAAATTCTTCGGTAACTCTTCGATTGGGCAATCGCTCATTATTTTATTTCTCTCTCAATATTATTAAAAAATCTACGAGCTTCTGGCGTTAAGCGTTCAGAGCTTAATCCTGATAGTCGAAGAAATACACTCGATGGGTAAAACTGGCTTTCAGTGTGTTGACGAATAAATGTTCGTGTAAGGCGGCGTATTTGATAACAATCTACAGACTCTGCGTAACGCTCTAGAAAGGCGGTGGTGAGTGGTAAAAAACTCCAGTTTTTTTCAATCATACTTACCGAGCCAAGTTGCTTAATAAAAAACTTTTTTGTCCATTGTGGAGAGTCGAGATCTTCTAATAATTGATCCCGGATTTTGATGAGTTGTTTAATCAATTGTTGATCTCGCTTTTTCCAATCTACACGTGGCTTGGGAATGGCTGAAGGTAATATCACAGCAGATTTATTTGTCAGTAATAGCCAGTTCTTATGATTACGATATAACCGAGCGTAAAGTGCAGGATCACATTGACGTGCCTGCTTAACAGAATTTTTCTGAATTAGTTTTGTCCATTGTTTTTGATCTTCAGATAATATCCTATCTATTTTATTATTAACACATACAGGGGGAGCTTCGTGCTGCCGATCTAAGTTTGTTTTTTCTATTGATGCTAAGCTAACATATTGCTTATATGTTTCAATTGGTTTTTGCTCTGGAACCAGCGATTTTAATACAATGCAATGCTCAAGATAAGAAAATGCTTTACGATGTTTCCTGCACATATTTTTGAGCCAGCAGTTCTCAGAAAGCAGATCATCTAAATGATAGTATTGAAGAAAGCTTTCGCCCCAGTAATCTAACACAAGGTGACGAATTTTTTCGTAGTTGATATTTTTTTGACCTGACAGTAAGTCTCTGTCTTTCAATAGATTGAAGTAGGCATTTGATAAAATCGATACATCTTGTACTGCAAGATGGCTCGATTGAATAAGTAGATCCTTGATTATTTTTGCTAACTCTAGATGGCGCTTAAAGTCTTGTGAATTAATAAAAAGTTGTGAGGAGTCAATAAGGACATTTAAATGAGCATTATAAAATCTTCGGTCTAGCCCATTGCAAGGAACATCGCTGACAAAAAGGGCAGATTCATGCTTTGTACAATATTCATATCCTGTAATCTGCCAGCTACGTTTCCAATACACTTCACCATATTGTTCCATCTGTTCTTGCCAACAATGCGGACAGAACCGAAAAAAATTCACAGATTTAATTCGCGACGCATTTTTTCCCAACTTGGTATGTAATGATTGATACTGTTCACCCTGCAATACATGTACAGCATAACGCATCACTGTATCAGGTTGAAACGGTTGATAAATTGGTAATAAGGTGTGCTGGTTGATTAAATGGATTGCATCATAGCAATCGGGTAGATAACTGGCCAATTTGTCTATGTAAGACGGTAAATCGTAAGTTGGCGTCAAATTTCTATTATTGAATAATTCTTCAGTAAGGTATTTGGGACTTAAAATTCCATTGTGAATAGCATAACGTGCAATCACACTGTAAATTAACTCATCTGGATATGGTATTGGAAAATTTGAAATCATAATACACTTACTCTCTATTTTTGTTTAATGCAACACAGGAGAGGTGGGATCAAACAAATAGTGAGATGATTTTAATAGCTCATAAACATCGACTTCCTTTTCTTGTGCTTGACTGAAAAAATTTCTTAAGTCATTGGCTTCAGTACTTTTCCATTCCTCCGGCTTCATGACTTTACGAGATGTACGTGGCTTCCTTGCCAGAGTCGTGGTTTGATGCTGTTTAAACTTATCTTCTGCTACAGGGCTGTCTAATACATCCAGAATATGCTGGAAGAGTGTCTTTAATTTTTCGTTTGGATATCGTTTTAATGTAGAAGTAACATACTGTTCTATTGTAGCAGCCGGGTAATCAAAGGCTGTCAGCATACCAATGAGGGTAGAATAATGCGGTCCTAGATCTTTACGCTGTATTTCCGTTTTTAATGCAGCTTTGAAACGTTGTTGTTCAACATATTCCTCAATTTGAACTTGAGGGATCGTTAAGTCAGAATATCGTGCAATACGTGTGGGGTTGCCTGAGCGGAGTGCATCCAAAATATCGTGGACTGGCTGTAATTGTTCTTCGTAGACTTTTTTAAAAAGTTCAGATGTAATTTTTTCCAGACCAATGGTGATGGCATGAATCTGCATCAAGCAGAACAGTTTAACCACTAAATCTGGAATGCCCTGCGTATAATAATACCAAGTGTTTCTTAATTCATCGGTCAGTTCAGCTGGTTGTTGAACCCATTGATATTGCCACAGCGTGTTGGTGAAAGCATACCATTCAGAAATGATCATTTGATCAGGGGTGCTAAGATCGGGAGTGGGTGCTTCATTGCGCATAGGTTCCCAGATTAAAGAGCCTAATCCTGCACTGCGTCTAGCTGATCTTAAATCTTCTTGCAGAATTTCATTGGCTTTGGGTGTCCCAATCATCACAATTGGAATGGATGCCACATTCACAAGGGTAACAAAGAAATTAAGAATGATTTCAGCCCCGCCAGATTTTTTTGTATTCAAATGCTGGATTTCATCAATGATTAAAAGTCCAATAGAATAATTATTTGCGATAATTTTCATCTGCTGCAGCATAGCATTCACATTTAAGCGACTTCTGGTGAAACGATGCTCGAAGTTTGTATCTCCTAATGCTAAATCTACTGCTCTAAAAAAGTTTGAGCATAAGTTTTTTAAAGAGCTGTCATGCGGACAATCAATTTTAAGGTAAACAATTTGTTTTAATCCCAGCTCTCTATGTTCAATCACTTGCGGGTAATAACGCAAAATTTTGTTCATTGTCGTTGTTTTACCGCTTCCCGAACATCCTATAATTGACATGCTAGTTGCAGTCGACTCTGGAGGTGCGTAGCGATAAGAGCTTTCATTTGATGGTTCTAGTTGCTGAAAAGCAGCGTGTAAATGTCGATTTCTATCCCCATTAGTGATGTTTCTACTCACATAACCTTGCCGAATCATAATAGAAATTTTTTGCTCAAGGGATAAATGTTTAGTCAATGGCTGGAAAAAATCATGAGGTAATTGAGCGATTAAATGGATTCTTTCTTGTTGCGCATAAAAGCGCTGTTTTGGAAGAAATTTCAGTTTCCCTCGGAGGTGTTTAATGACCGACTTCGTATCAAGGATAGGCGGTAATTGAGTAATGAGAGGATTATCCCCATAGATATCTTCTATCGATGTGTTGACCGCGACTTCATTATTATTCATTCTTCATCGTCCTCTTCAAATAATTGTCTCATTAAGTCTGGTTGACTGGTCAAATCCAGATTGCTGCTGTGAGATGGGGGGGTTGGAGGGTTGTCTTGGTTGGGATGGATAGTCCGGATAGAATTGACGGACCTATTTTGGAGATGTTCCTCACGTTCTACTTGAATTGCTTCTTGTTTGTTTTGACGGATATCCCGAGTACGTTGTGCTTTAGAAAGTTGGTGAACTCCTGCTTGAGCCTGCCGGCTCTGTGCTGTGTGGATGATTTTGTCAGTAAAATCCTGCAATTCACTGATGGCTACGGACTTTAGTTGTGAATGCTGTTTTTCAACAGTTTTGATTGCTTTTTGAATTTGTTCAGCTTCCCACCAGGTCAGATGCTGATATTGACGTGAGGTATCACTTAAGTGGGCTTCCCAGTATTCCAACTTATTTTCATCAAAGAAAACATAAATGGTATTTACTGAGTATGGGTCAAAACCAATCCGCAACTTTTTCGGGCGGGATTTGGTCGTGTTACGAATAAACCAGCCTTGTTGATGCATTTCCAAACATTGATAGAGTAAGCCTTTGACTTTAAGTCCCTTGTCACTTAAGGAGGCGTCGGTCCTAGGTAACAAGCCAACATATAGTGATTTGTTATCCACTTGTCTTAACATCCCAGTACGGTGCTGTAGACCCCACTGCCAGAGCTTAAGGGGGATAGAAGGCAGGTCAGTCGGCATATCGGCACTACGATCATATTTCGTCAAAATATCAAAATTATTGCGTAACAAGACGCAGCTTAATATGATTTTTCTGAACTCTTCCAAAGTTAGACAAGCTTCTAGTCGATAATCATGTCCGCCTTTCTTTTTTTCCTTGAATCCAGAAACAACACCAATATTCTCGTAGGATTTAAAGCGTGACTGAATGATTCCAAAAGCCCTCTCCACAATACCTTTGGCATCGCTTCGATACGGTGGTGCATTTTCAATTCGAACAGAAAAGTTTTTTTCAAGAAGTTCAATTTGATAGCCAATGAGTTCACCACGGTCTGCAAGTATGGCACTAGGTAAACCATAAATCGGCCAGTCCTCTGGTTGTATTTGTAAGCCGTAACTCTGACAGAATGTCACTTTATCTTGGATTGCAACGCTGAGGCATTGTATGGCTGTATTAAATGAACTGTTTTCCATACCGACATAAAGCCCAGTAATCATCCGGCTGAATACATCGATAACAATATATACGGTAGGTCGGCCAATAATCTGTGATGGATCCCGTGATGATACAAGGTAGATGTCAGCGATTGTTGAATCTATCTCATAACGTGCGCCAGGGCCATTTGCTTGCTTGGTTGCTGTTGAAGTTAGAGGTTTGTGATCTTTCAGGGTTTTCTGATTCGTCAGAATTTCCTTGGAATTGTTCTTATTTCTATATCGCGTATTATAAAAATAATAGAATTGAGCATAGGTTGGAATATCTGAGGTTTGCACTTGATGAAAGTGCTTAGAAAATACACTTTTAAACCGAAGATAAGTTTCGTTAATGGATTGTTTTTTGACAGGAACTAAATACTCTTCGATGGCTTTCTTAAAATATAATTCAACCTGTTCAGTGACATTCTTACCTCCATTCGATTCATAGATGCGTGGTCTGCCAATTTTTTTATCACCTATAGCTCTTTTTTGACCTTTTCCACCTGAGTTTTCATAGTCCGGTACCAAAGCATTTATAGTTTGACCACGCTGCCAGTAGCGTCTTAGGAGTCGTAGAATTTTATTAATTGATACTTCTTTTTCTAGATGTATAGTTTTAATTTTTGCAGTTCTGATTTTTGCATTGATAAAAACTTGTTCATCATTAATTAAATCTTGAATAATTAAAAAGTTTTCATCTCTTTTTTTGAGTTGAATAGAATCTTCACTCAAGTTTAATCGTTTTAAGTATTCATAAGGATCTTGTGCTGGTATCAGGCTTTGATCATCTGAGAGATTTTGAAGTTCCTTAGACAAAATGAGTTCAGGAAAAGCATTTTTATTATCAATCGCAATCCATACCGTATACTGCGGTAAGAATTTGAGTATTCGGTATTGTGTTGCATTCAAGATGTAAACTGAATTAATTAGTTGCATGAACTGTATTCTCATTCTGGAGCAAATTACTTGCATGAATATCAGAAAGCTTAAGCTCCAAGTACGAAATTTCTAGATTAAATTGAAGTATTCGCAGTGCAAATAATTTTCTAAACAATGCGAGCGTCGCTCCGATACCCATTTTTTGAGTTTGGTCAGAATGCTTACAAAATTGGATTAATGAGCTTTGAGGGTACTGGCTAATTTCTTCCATAAAATAAACTGCTTGATCAATCATGTGATTTGTTATTTCAAGGTCATTTTTTTCTACATACAGCCATTTAATGTTCTCTAGTACCGTAGCAGGAATGTCTTTTTCAGTGATCAGTTTGAACGGCGTATTGTGCTCTTCTTCCCAGTAACGACGTTTAATTTCTAATGACTCAATAACATGAGCTTTATTCAGATCCTTGCTGTAAAGAGTGTCAAGGGCTATAGAAAACTTACCAAAATCAACTAAAAAATCTGAAGATAGGGTAAAAGGTATATAGTCAACCGATACTTTTTTCATTCGGAAACGAGAACAGATGGAGTTAAGATCATAGATATCCAAAGGATAATGTTCGCGAATATCTGTAACGTTCTGATTCCAATCAAGCAGTAAAAAGGTAGATAGCTCTAGATCAGAAAACAAGTGGTGAAGACGTTGACTCACACGACCTTGTACTCTATGAGAGCGACCAATTGAACTGAAGTTTTGAACAGTTTTACAAGGTTTATAATCGCGTCCATGGCCCTGGCCATACCCTTCTGTTACTAGTTCTTCATAGTTTTTTATAATTTTTGCCATACAGAAGACCTGTGGATTTTGGTGGATAATTAATCATATCTGAATGGGGGTAATTTTGTATTTAGCAAAAACATACAAACTTAAATATATCTATATACAAACAAAATTTTATAATTTTTATTTAATTATTCTTTTAATTCATTAACTTAATAATTAATATGGTATTTTAATACTCAATTAATGAGTTTAAAAAACGTTAATGATAGGCAAAAGTATTCAAATTACATCTTAGTAAACATCGTTGCATATTCTTATGTAAACCAACTGCATATTCAGACTCAAACCCGACCATTCATTCTGGTTCATAGTAAAATGTTTATTTTCTATTCCAAATATTTTAGAACAAAATATGTAAATTTGGATCTTAAAGTACTACCTTAATCTGCTATAATTTGTACATCATTATGATGTACAAATTGGTGGAAAATATGGCTAACTTAGCAACAGAACGAATCAATGTTCGTTCAACCGTAGATGCAAAGATTGTAATTGAGCAAGCTGCGAATTTATTGGGTCTTAGTGTGAGTTCCTTTATGATCCAATCCTCATTTGAACGAGCAAAAGAATTACTTAAATCTAATCACGAGTTAAAAGTAAATAATGCTGATCGTGATATGTTAATGAATTTGCTTGAAAATCCGCGCCCTGCAAATGATGAGATGAAAAATTTAATGAGTTTATTGGATGAAAATTGAGGTTTTACAAGCCCATCATCAGAAAAAATCATTTAATTGTGGGCAAGATGATTTAAATAAGTTCATAAAACAATACGCATCCCAACATCAGAAATCAGGAACAAGTAAAACCTATGTTGCTATTGATGATGATGCACAGGTGAGGGGGTTTTATTGTCTATCAAGTACCTCTATAGGATTTGATGGGGTTGATGCTGTTCTCACTAAACGATTACCTCGTTATCCCTTACCTTGTGTGGTTGTGGGTCGCTTTGCCGTTGATCAAGCAGCACAGGGGCAAGGAGTTGGAAAAGTACTTTTAGCACATGCTCTTAAACAAGTTTCAAAAGTTGCTCAAATTATTGGTGTTAATTTTGTTGTAATACATGCTAAGGATCAAAAAGCTATGAAGTTTTATCAGCGGTTTGGCTTTATCTCATTAACATCAAATCCATTAACATTAATATATCCAGTGAATGAAATACCTCATTTTAAATAAGGTGGGCTGCTAGCTAGTAACAGGAATAGCTAATAGACTTATTCAGAGTTTGCACATAGTTCCTTATCCCTTATTTTGCTTTATGACCAAATACTGCGTCTAATTATGGTAATTTAATTAAGTTTGTTTTATTTTTGATCATAAGTTGTTGATGTATATTATTCATTATTTTTCAATTTTAAAATTAAGTTTGTATTAATATTTAGTATCTTTAATTGTAGATGAAATTAAGTTTGTATAAAATTCTTCCGTGTTAGAATGCGAATTCTTGCGCAGAAAGGTGAAGTGTAGTTTAAATAAAAAAATGAAGTGTTTTCGAGGGGAAGTCGAAAAGGGATGTCTTTTTGAATCTAGGGCGAAATTTTCATATCTATATGTTATTGAATATATTTTTAATAATTTTATATTTCTGGGATGATTTTAATTTGAGTTTAATTATATTAAAAACCCTGTAGACTTGGTGGAGAACCACTAGGTCTACAGGGTAGGGTTTTGTTTGTTCATTCCATTAATATATAAACTAAAATAATTAAATCTAAACTTAATTATTTGATACAAACTTAATTATACGAACACAGATACCCAGCCTTTATTTAAATAATTATTCTACAGTGACCGATTTAGCTAAGTTTCGAGGCTGATCGACATCCGTTCCTCGAAGGACCGCAACATGATAAGACAGCAG
>Ga0256409_1000387_pt1 | contig 30549 bp, 31 predicted proteins | sample PhySR1_FD_185981 | JGI IMG/M metagenome (GOLD analysis project Ga0256409, IMG submission 185981) | Leaf surface microbial communities from sunflower plants in UC Gill Tract Community Farm, Albany, California, United States - DLSL S.R1 | ecosystem: Host-associated > Plants > Phyllosphere >...
GTGCGCAAGTTGTAAAATTGCCAAGTGAAACCCTGTTTTGGGGTAATGGCAAAAAACGGCAGCTATCAGTGTGAACTTCATGGTCGCCATTTGCTTGTTGGTTTTTATTAACGTAGTAAGAGGTCATCTCGTAATCCCTTAAGACAAGCTGAACATTCAGCTCAGAGATACTATCTTGCATACATCGTCGACATAAGAATTATCTTACTGCTATTTGATCCTCGTCACTCATCATGAAGGCAACCATATCAGGATTGGCTATTCTGCTGATGTGCTCTTCTTCAATAGCCAAAACGCGCTTCTCTTTCTTACGCTCATTCATCAAAAAGCTGCCAATAGAGCCTTTGAGCTTTGAACGGGACTCTTTAATGGCGTAGCGATGCTGAAGCTTTTCACCCATTGCAGCCCGCTGGCTGAGTCGTGTCGTTATCCAATTAAACGCAGCAATGTAGCTCTCTTTGATCGCCGCCGCTGCATGACCTGTGAATCCCATAATCAGGAACATGCAGCCGTCACGGGTTATGTTCATCATTGGCTGTACGTCGCCATTTTTATCAATGAAATCAGCGGGCTAAAAATTGAGCCGGTTAAATTCAGGCGAACACTCAAGATTCCTGATGGCCCTCAACACGTTTTTATGTGCTTTACCAAAATACTCTGCGACCTTGACAGAGGTAGTAATAACTTCCCCGCCTTTAGGCTGCACCATGTCGCGGAAGTCAAAAGCGGGAATAACTGACGGATTATTCATTGCGATTACCTTTTAGAAAGATGAGCCTGTTCGCACAGAAAAGCCGCCCCGAGATGGTCGCCACCATATACGGCAGTTCTCAGGCTCAGCTTTCTGAAAGACTCGGGAGTGATATGCGCTGCGACGCGCGGGAGTTCTCACAGACGTAAAAAAAGCCACACCATCACTGGCGCAGCTCTCATTTCTTACAGCTTAAATTACTTTTTGCGGACCGCGTGAGGACTACTTCAGGCATTGCTCTCTGATGTACTGTTGCAAACCGACTATCTGCTTTCCGGCAATTTTGATTCGCTCTCAGAGGGTGAAATAATTCCGTTGAGCGGCGTCAGTAAGTCGGGCGCTGGCCGCATCATCCGAACTGGCGGTGCCGGTGCCGCATTGCTTCGCACAGGTGACGTGGAGCTACAGCCGACGCTAGTCTTGAAAAATCACTTTTTGCTGAATTCAACACTGTCTGTGGTGCAGTCAAGCATGCCAAAATATTCGCCGGTTGCTGACTGGCCGCTACGCTGAGTGAAAGGAACCAACCAGATATTGTTTCCGAATGTCATCTGGTCATAGTCGATCAGAATTCCGTTATTTTCAGCTGCGTCCTGAACGTCAGAGAAATTTTTCCATTATTCCTTAGCTCCGGTTTTAGCACGTATCACTCAAGCCATGATTTTCTGATTATCATAGTGTCGACAAGCTTCAGCCTGTGCAGCATCAACTTTTGAAGGCCTCATTGATACTATTAAAAGAATCATTACAGCCAGTGCGAGCACTACCAGAACTGTAATTGTGATGGCTGAAATTTTGACTAACCGTTTCATGTGATCCTCATCCATAAAGCTCAGGGTCAGGATCATACCCGATGAGCCATGTGCTGATCACGCTGCTTTGCCTTACAGCAACCGGAGTATGTTCACTTTTGCCGTTTCCGTTCGATTTGCCGGATGGCGGCCTTATCGCGGTTACACTGTTCAACAACGTTAAGCAGTCGTTCATTTAACTCAAGACTCTCTCCCCAGGTAAGCGGCTCTGGAATAGGCGGCACTTCGCAGTCAGCCAGCAGACTTGCCGGTATCGGCACGGGCGGAACCGGAACGTACTGTGTCTCTGTGCGCGCGCAGCTGGTCAGCAGCGTGACGAGGAACAGGTTCAGAGGCACAGCTGTTACCTTTGACCAGCTTCCGGATGACCACCACTCTGCGTTCGCTTTCTGCATTACTGGCCTGATTATCATTGTGCGTTGCCCGGGCGATGTCGTTGAAGAGTGCCGTAGCCTTAAGGACGTTAATCGTCATCACCTCAGCTGAGGTCTTTTCCTGCGCCAGTTGCCTGTTCTGCCTGTTGAGCCGGGCATTAGAAATGGACTGAATCTTAATCGTCACACCCAGTCCTGTAGCCAGGACAAGCAGCAGCCCTATCACAACGGCATCCCATTTAATTCTGTTTAAGGTCATCGCCGTTCTCCGCCAGACATAGTGCACGCTCAGTTTCGCGGCGGTTCATCAGCCCTTTCCATTTCCTGCCGCCCGCAAAGACCCAGCGGCGCAGTTCATTGCACGCGCCTGTTTTATCGCCTGCGTTGAGTTTTTTCAGAAGGGAAGACCGGGAAAAAGCGTCAATACCGGTGTTATAGGCAAAGCTGTAGAGTGCGGCGCGCTGGTAATCGCTTAGGGGGATTATGACAAGACTGTCAACGACGGCCTGAACGGGTTTCAGGTCTGCGCGAAGCAGACTGTCGCATTCCGGGTCGGTATAGGTTTTGTTACTGACAATATCGGGGCCGGTGTGACCATCACACACGGTGAGCACACCGGCAATATCCCGATACGGAACATAGCGGCGCCCTTCCAGACCATTCGGGCCGCCCAGCAGCGTAATGGACAGAGTCAGGGCACCTGCACCGGCGGCAGCCAGAAGTCTGTTACGCAGTGCGGCGGAGATGACCATGATTCAGCGCAGTTCTTCCTGGCAGGCGCAGCGCAATGCCCTGATTTCTGCCAGCGTTGCCTTGCGGCGGTAATACCAGTTGATGATACAGGTTATGGTCGCAAGGCTGATACCGGCGAGGACGCCTACCGCACTCCATTCTTCCGGGCTAAAAAAGGTCAGTGCACCATGTACAACTTCGCCTGCGGATACGCCGTAAGCGATGCCGGTTGTGAGTTTGCTCATCAGGATTTGCCGCGCAGAACATCAGAAAGGTAGCCGGAGCCGGTGGATGAGCAGGATCAGTGAAAGCATCCGGTCATAAAAAAAGCCCTGACAAAGATGACAGGGCTGAATAAAAAATCTCTCGAGGGTCATTTACCCATCGTTGGAGCCAAAATAACACAAAAAATGGAAAAGTAAATAGCGTGCGATAACATCGCTATGTAAATTATCGTTCACTATTTAGTAATGCGCATTAACGCTTTCTCTGCCCAGGATTCTTCCCGGTGCAACTCGGCAATCAAAAAATCGTGCAGTTGCTTCACGCTTTTGTGCCAGGTATCCAGCGAAATAGCGTCCGTGACCTGACACACTGCCCTATATACAACAGTTGAAGAGATACGCTCAAAGCCCCGCCCGGAACACCGCTTACAGGGCTGATAAACCGGCACGCCCTGAAAACGTGTCCTCGTCCGGTTAACTGACTGACCGCGCCCTTTACAATCTTTGCAGGCAGCGCGCACGACACCTTTCCCTCCGCATTTGTTGCAGCATTTTCCTTTACGCAGGCCTGTGCCGTTACAGGCGTGACATGACGATGTTATATCCGGGCTGCGCGCATAATCCAGAAAGGCATAGCCTGCAATAACCGTGATGATGGCCATACGCTCATCGTCAGGCAGTTTGGTGAGGGCCGGATAACGCGCAGATGCCCGCAGGCCGACGATCGCCAGTAATCGTATGGCGCGCTCTCTGTCGTGAAGACTGAGATGCATTTTTCCGAAGAAGGCAGAATAACCGAGGGGCGCGCGCTTCTGCACCATCCCCAGTGCGGCCATAACATCACTGCCGGTCATGGCATCAGGTGACAGAGGTGACTGGCCAGCAAGGGGTGTGACAGAACGCGGGGAGTGATACTTAACAACACTTTCAAGCTTCATCATGATGACTCTGTGCCGGTAAGACAGTGACCGGCACTATGAGTCCGTTCAGATTCATTTTTCTGAATGACGGCAGAGGCGTTCCGCAGAGTGAAAAACGAATTTCTGAACAAACTTTTCCTTTGGCAGTTCATGCCTGCCCTTCCCGGTCACCCGACACCATAATTCAATGAGCGCTTCACCCGTATGATGCCGGGGGCTGGCCCCTTTCTTCCATCCGATAAGGGTAGAGGCAACCACATCCAGTTCATCCGCAATGTCCTGCAGTGAGTAACCAAAACGGCTCAGATCTGTGAGTATCCGGAACCAGTCGATTTTATGAATATTGATGACGGGCACGCGACTTCCCCCGGTGATCAAAGTCTGAGTAAATCTTTGAGATTTCTCACGCCAAGTTTGTTGGCGCAGTTTTTACGGTGCTGATAGAGCGTTGTGGTTTCAATTCCCAGCTTTGAAGAGTGGTGCACGGCATTAACACCATTCAGAAAACCATCAATTACGGCAAGCTCCCGCACAGATATTTTGCAGTTTACTCTCATAGAGCGCGTCCTGTTCAGATAGTGCTCGAGCACAAAAGAGATGTAGGTGACGGGTAACGATATATCCAGTATGTACTCCATATCACAAACGCGATTCATAAGACTTCTTTTCCGCATGGTAAGCAGAGCATGGTTGTCTGTGAACACCAGTACATTGCCATTCGTTTTACGTAATAACGTCAGAAAGGTGCTGAACCAGTGGGGAAAAAAGTCATTATATCCGAGACAAAGAACAGCGAGCTGATAATACCCAGAATACCTGGTCGGTATCTGAACACGAAATTGCTGAAAATCATTGCACGATAATACAGATAAATGCCTTTTGCTGCATTCGGCGTCAATAAGACTGAATAAACCCTGATGTAAAATGTTATTTTCTCCGATAACAATAACACGACAATCTTTACTTTTCATATCCTGTTTCCGTCTCTAGCAGCTCAGGTAAAAAGAAATAAACCACGCGCTTCCTGTAAGGTGCATTATTACTACTCATATCCTGAGAGATATTCAATGCAATCGTTTGCCATGAAAAATGTGTAAAGCGGAAAAATTCAAATAACAACCTGAATTTAAAGATAAAAAATTAACGATTTATAATCTTTAGGACTAACTTTCAGAATCCCATTAGCACCTGTTCCTAACCGACAACACACCTGACACACAGTATTTCTAACCTGAGATATTTATTTTAAACATTAAGAAATTGCATGTAATAATTTAAAGCGCAGACAATTGATGAAATGGATGGCATGTTAACATTAGCCCTCATTGTAAATGAGGCAGTCAATAGAAAGGGAATCGGCTAAGCATCTCAGTAAACGACTCACTTCACATTGTTAATTAATGTTATGTGCTGAATGAATTTCTGCACATTCAAAGTATTTCCGGCATGGACCTTCCGGACAGGATTACAGGCTGTTAATCTCATCGCGTACTGTAAATAACCGGCTATGTTTTTCAGCTTGTTACCTGCAGTTATGAACATTCATCCGTTATAAAGTACTGCCTCAGGATCACGTTAACTCCCCACCTGCGCGTCAATAAGATATTCATCAGCATATTTTCAGCTTTCTGCTGCAGCTTCTTCATATCATTTTAACGTTGCATCTTTTTAGCCCACGCTGATAACGAAAATAGTCACCAGGCATGCAGGGCGTCAGTGGCTGACGTCAAACATTACTTAGCCATGGGAAGATCTGAAAATCTGGTCGTGTATGCCGGCGACAACATTTCTCTCTTCATTTCCCAGGATTTCTGAATACCCTGTCCCGCAAAAAACAGACTCGCCTTACCGCTCTGATTAAGCCCGTCGACAACACGCATCAGGGCCTCGCTGTTTGCCTGCGGCTGGTATTCGTCAAACAGGCTAAGCTGAGCCACGCCCTGACTATAAAAGTCGCCCAGCATGATGCCCGCTTTCATATAGCGGTGTCCGTCCACCCAGATCCTGTCCAGCGCGTCCATAGCGACCCGGATAATATCGCGGGTGTCGTTTGAAGGGATCAGCAGGCTGCCGGTTGCCTGATTACCGTAAAACACCTCACCGTCAGCATGCGGGCTGGTCCGGACAAAAACGGCTATCTGCCTGCAGTACTGCCTTTCTTTTCTCAGCTTTTCAGCGGCGCGTTCGGCAAAGGCACATACCGCCTGGCGCATATCCATGTATACAGTGATACGGGAACCGAACGAACGTGAACAGACAATCTGCTGTTTGGTAGGTGCAAATTCCTCGAGCGCAAGACATGACTCGCCGCGCAGCTCCCTGACGGTACGCTCGAGTACAACACTGAAGTGTTTACGGATGATCCAGGTACTCTGTTCTGCGAGATCTCTGGCCGTGGTAATGCCCATTGCAATGAGCTTTTTACTGATTCGCCTCCCCACTCCCCATACATCCTCAACAGGCACAAGCGCCATCAGCTTTCGCTGCCGATCGATATTCGACAAATCGACGACGCCGCCAGTCTGCTTCCACTTCTTAGCGGCATGGTTTGCCAGCTTGGCCAGCGTCTTGGTCTGGGCAATGCCCACGCCCACGGTCAGGTGTGTGTTGCGTTTGATCGTCTCACGCACTTCCCGTCCGAAGTTTTCCAGTACCATGCAGTTGCGCACACCGGTCAGGTCCAGGAACGCTTCATCAATTGAATAGACTTCTACGCTGGGGGCCATCTGCTCCAGCGTTGTCATTACCCGGCTGCTCATGTCGGCATACAGCGCATAATTACTGCTGAATACATGGATCCTGTGCCGCCTGATGTCCTCCCTGAGTTTGAAATAGGGTGCACCCATAGGAATGGCCAGCGCTTTAGCTTCCGCACTCCTGGCGATCACGCAGCCATCATTATTGCTCAGAACCAGAACCGGCTTGCCGCGCAGGTCAGGACGGAACACCGTCTCACAGCTGGCGTAAAAAGAGTTCACATCCACCAGCGCAAACATCACATGCCGCCATTCGGGTTAAAGACCTGGAAGGTGCGTTCCTCTCCTTCCGATGCTGAGATATCCCGGAAATCTGACTTGTGCGCTTCTATCCATCTGTTTGCTTCCCTGGCGCTGAAGTGCCAGTTGAGCTGCTGGAGTTCTTTTACAAAGTCGAGTGTGCTCACGGTGTAACGCCCGCGCGCGTCGCGTTTAATGGCAAGCCTGAAGGCATCTTTAATCTCGTAATCGCGTGGCATGCTAAAACCCTGTCAAATGACTGTATGTATAAACAGTAATTATAATCAGTGGTTTTGAGCAAGTTGATGAGGTGTGGAGTTTTGTAAATGAAGTCTGAAACGTAGCGTTTGCGTTATAATGGATTTTAATGCCGCGAAAAATAGATATTATGACTTAATCTGCTATCAGAATTTAATCATCAAACGCAAATTCCATCCCAGACATCATAGTTTTTTACCTGGTAATGAAGACAAATACTGAACGGTAGTCAGAATTGTGCCTGATGAAGTCTCACTCATCCGACATTTTGGCAAGCAGGCTTGAGGTGCTATGAAAGACTTGTGATATGCGCTAAAGACGTTTGATGGTCATCCAGGGATATGCTGGTATTTTTACTGTCGAACATAACAAAAAATGGGGCCCCGGGGCCCCATATATTTTCTACTGAATCTTCACTAACCGCTATTCAGGTAAAGCGTAAACCACCACCTGGTCGCCCACCTGACCCTTGAGGATGGTATTACCGCCGGCGACAAACGCCACGTACTGACGGCCTTTATACTCATAGAAAGAATGGTTTGCTACCGCCGGGGCTTCCGCCTGAGCGGACTATAGCTCTTCACCCTTCTCCACGGAATAGGCGCGAACCTTAGCATCCATTGACGCATCAATGAATTTCACGCCGCCCGCAGTTACTGCCGGTACCGGTGAAGCATGCATCCGTCATATGCATACTCTATAGGCGAATAACGATAGCGCTTCACCTGGTTATCGTTATCATGCGGCGTTAGTGCGGAAAACGCTGACAGCATCCCTGAGATTAGCAGCACGACTTGCCAGTTCATCAGCGGACGATGCAGACTCTTCGACCAGCACGGCATTCTGCTGCGTCACCTGATCCATCTGAGTTACTGCAATATTGATCTGTGATACGCCTGCACTCTGCTCCTCTGAAGAAGATGAAATTTCTCTCACCAGCTGTGCTGTCTGTTCAATCGCATCCATACTTTCCTTAACTTTTTCACCGGCATCCCGGGCCATCGAAATGCCCTGCTCAGCATTCTCCACAGACTGTTCGATCAGCCCTTTAATTTCCTTCGCCGCGCCAGCAGAGCGCTGTGCCAGCGCCCTGACTTCCGCCGCAACAACGGCAAAGCCTTTACCATGCTCACCGGCCCGGGCGGCTTCAACGGCTGCGTTTAACGCGAGAATATTCGTCTGAAATGCAATCCCATCAATGACAGAGATAATGTCCTTAATCTGCCCTGCACTGCTGCTTATTTTCTCCATGGAACCCAGCACCGATTCCATTGCATGCCCTCCACGCAATGCCGCGCTGGTAGCCGAGCTGGCCATTTCGGCAGCATGGCGGGTGTTTTCAGCATTGTTGCCGATGATCGAAGAGAGCTGTTCCATACTGGCGGCCGTTTCAGCCAGCGATGCAGCCTGTTCTTCCGTCCTCGCAGAAAGATCGCCGTTACCGCGGGCAATCTCCTCAGATGAGGTGGCAATGGTGACAGCATTACTTTTAATGTTTTCTACCGTCACCGTCAGTCGCTGACTCATCTGCAGTAATGCCTTAAGCAGTGCGGCTGTTTCATTGCGTCCTGTCACGGAAAAGGATGTCGTCAGATCGCCTTCTGCCACTTCAAGCGCAAGCTTTGACGCGGCACCGATAGGTCGTGTAACAGAACGGATAATGATCAATGCAAAAACGACAGAAAGCAGGACCATAAAGAGAAGAACGCTCAGCAAACCATACTGTGCATGCCGGTGGTCCGTAATCTGCTGGTTGAGCATGTCATTCAGTTCATTACCGCCCGCAATTGCGTAGGTGCTGAATCTGTTAATCGCGCTGGTAAAAAGCGCCGCATAGTCCTGCGGACTCTGATTCGTCATACTGCGGCTGATAAATAACGCCCCTGCAGTTTTCAGGGCATTATTTGCTTCCTGTACGGCCGCGTCTGCATTGGCACTGAATTTCTGCTTCAGCCCCGCATCAGACGAAAAAAGCTTTTCTGAATCCTGCTCAAACAGATCCAGGTTATAAGCTCCCGTACTGAGTAAAGATTCCATACGGACAGAGTCCGCCTCACTTATGGTTTCATTTCTGGCAAGCAGTGAAGTGCCGAATGCGCGAATTTTTCCAAGACTTTCGGTCAGTTCAGGCAATGATGAAAAATTACTGGTGATCAGACGATAGGTGCTGATATCGGAATCAAGTGACAATCCGTAAAAATCCAGCACATCACGGTTTGCATTCAGTAGCTTGCGGATGAGCAGCGCATGTGCGTCAAGGCTGGCTGCATGGTCCAGTTTCGACGCATCGATCTCCTGCTGCAGTGCGTCCCATTGCGCGCGTACACCATTAAATTTCTCAATGACACCCGCACTGCCTTCTGTCTGTGCCATATCATTCACCAGGGCATCAGAGATACTGCCAATTTCGTCCCGGACCTTAAGACGCGATGAGGTGGCAGGATTTTTTTGTGCAATGGCAAGGGCTGTTTCAGCACGATGGCGCTGTATCAGGTTCAGCAGGGCCAGAATCCTGTTTTCCACAGGCACACCGGTCACTTCCCGCTCCTTGTCATGAATATATTTATTGCCTTCTGATACAAAAAGCACAGTAGGAACTGAGAAAAGAACAAGACAAAACAAGCCCAGAATAGCAAACTTGGCGGTAAGATTAATATTGTTAAGCATTTTATTCATTTATTATTCCTGCTGCACCAATTCATTATTATTTCAGTTATAAAAAAGTGTATCTGAAAACACATTCACCATCGTTATCGGTTATTTTTCATTTATCTTTACAGAGAGATAAAAAAGGAGAAAAGCGACATATATGTCACAAAAAAATGAAGTGCATCTAAAGCAACTTTTAAAGCACCATGCAAACGGTTGCGTTTCCGCCGATTCCCTTCTCATTTATATACTTGCATCAATACAGCTTTACCTGACTTTGTCCTGACTCTTGATCAGGGTAATGTATCAAAGGGTTGATGTTGATATCAGGTTTGGTTCAGAAACCGGTGCATGGGTGTGACTAAGAAGCCACACAGCTATCCCGACATCTCAGTAAGCACAAATCTGGCTTTCGCAGTAAGACGGAATCAATCAGAAGACCAGCGGTCAGTGAAGATGCCAGACATAATCAGGATCAGGCGATAAATCCTTTTTGCAGAAATTAGGGTGTAAGTATGCAGGGCTAAAGTCAGGTAAAAAAAGATGAAAATTTCTATTAGTGCATTTGACGTAACTGATGCACGTAATGAACTATTGAGCCTGCCCGGTGAAGCACAGCATGAGAACCCTTGATTTCTCTCATGCTGATAAGTGTGAAGCCCTGAAGGAACGTAGATAAGCACCAGCCGGGAAAGTGATGCATAGATTTAAGGCAGGGACTTTTTTGGTCGGGTGAACTTCGTTTCATCGGGATTCCCCTTTACGGGTTAAAGTCACTGCAAGACAAGATGTTTTTTTCACTTCAACTAACGAGGTTTAAGATGAGTATTAATCCCTACGGTGCCGATCTTTTTACAGCGTTTTATAACTCAAACGATGCAGAGATTGCTTCACAATTAGTTAACGAGCGTCTGTCTGATTCATTTCAGGATCATTCGCCTGTATTTGGCGCAAAACCTGATAAAACAGGGTTTGAGAACAGCGTGCGCTTCATTAATAAAGCTTTCCGACAGGTTTATCATGTTGACCGGATGATTGAACAGGGTGATACCGTTGTCGCAATCTGGCATGCAGAGGTAGAGCATGCGGGGCAATTTCTTCATTTGCCGGCGACAGGCCGTCTTTTTTCTCTGAACGGCATTACTGCCTATTCTCTTGAGAATGGAAAAATCACTGGTCACTGGGAGCAGTTTGATCAGCTTTCAATGCTCCAGGCGCTCGAAATCATCCCGAAACTGTGAAGTTGATTAGCTGAGACAGCAGACATTCGGGGCAATCTCAGACATGAGTGAAGAGTCATGTCACCCAAAACCTCATCGCTGTGTGATAGTTTATGATTCAGGTGCTGGCTCCACAAAATTAAGGCAGATAGAAATGTTGAGATGTAACCTGCCATCATGCGGTGTGGCGAGATTCCTCATTTTACTTGATGGTCCCTGGGCAACTTTAATTGTTAGAGAATTGCTGCGTGGTCCTCAGCGCTTTAGCGAATTGCGAACATCGCTATCAGGTATCAGCGCGCATACACTCACCCACCGTTTGCGACGCTTTGAAAAGAGCGGATTAGTCATGCGTACCGCTTTTGCTGAAACACCGCCAAGAGTGATTTATGAACTGACAGAATTAGGTAAATCACTGGAGCCGATTCTGCTGACCATGAATAACTGGGGACAAAATATTTCAGACGACGTGCTCAGGTCTGCATTAGTTAATAATAACGAGGTATGAGTCAGGGCTTTTAATACTGACGCACCGAAAGAACCAGGTTAAACAGAAATACCTGCAGCCGGCTGCTGGCTAAAATTCAGTAACGGCTCGCTTTACCAGGGTAGCATTTATTAGACAATGTCTTAGATTAATGATGAAGCAGGAATAAATTTATGGAGGTGAAGGCGCCTGAGAAGCGAATAATTACGTAATATCTTAATCACAAGAATTATTTATTTAAACCAGTCCTGATTATAAGCAATTGTTTTGATGTGACGTCATTCCCATGTGCAGGTTTTTTATGTGTGCCCGATCAGTCACGCCACAACTCACTTTATAAAAGAGAGCTCAGAAATGAATATTGCATTAATAGCACCAACAGGAAAAATTGGATTTGAGATTGCCAGAGAAGCACTGCGTCAGGGTCATACAGTTACAGGTATTGTCAGAACAGGTCGCCCTGTTCCCGAAGAGCTGCAAGGTATCAAATTTGAAGTCGCTGATATTTATGATACGGCTTCGTTTGCGAAGGTCATTCGCGGGGCTGATGTTCTGGCCAGTGCGTTTGGAGTCCATGGCGAGCACATTGGTGAGCTGGTGGGTGCCGCACAATCCATAATAAGTGCAGCCAGTGCTGCAGATATCAAACGTGTTATCGTTGTGGGTGGCGCGGCGAGCCTGGAAGTGGCTCCTGGTGAAAAGCTTCTTGATGCGCCCTATTTTCCCTCAGATTATTATCCCTATGGTCTTGCTCACGATAAAGCTTTTAAAATTTATCAGGCTGCTACAGATTTAAAATGGACATTCTTTTCTCCGCCAGCAGAGATTGGTCCCGGTGAAAAAAGAGGAAATTATAAGATCGGCGGAAAAGTCCTGTTAAAAGACGCTAAAGGAGAGAGTCGTATTTCTTATGGTGATTATGCAGAAGCTTTTGTGAACGAAATTGCCAAGGGAAATTACATCAACAGCATCACTACTGTAGCTTACAAATAACCGGGTGGGGAGCAGAGAATCTGTACTTCTCTGCTCCACCTCATCCAGCTGATAACGATGAAAATTGCAAAACGAATCTGGCTACGTAATCGCAGAGATGTAACTCCTTTTGAATCAGCAGACACAGACGTCACCAAACCGCTTTTTATCCGGGTTGAAGATTATGATCAGGTACTATAACTGCATGATACAGAGCCTGTAGCACTAACGTGCAATCATAGCCGTACTTCTGCTCCCTGTTAAAACCGGTTAAGCATCGAATTCATTTCATGCAAGACCACTTCGCAACGCCGATAATTGAACGGCCTGCATTTCTTAATCCTGAAGTCGTAAGAAACGATGCAGCCCTCATCCGATTTCCACTTCGCCACACCCAACTTTAGGCTTTTGCTTTGCACTTTCCTGATACCGGTGTTCAGATGTCATACCAACCTCTTCACTGGCGACCTATAAAAATTTTCAGTCTGAGGCTTGATCAGGTAGAACGATCGTTCTACCATCATTTTATGAAAAAAATTACGACAGACACGCGTGAGAAAATCCTCGCAACCGCTGAACATCTCATTTACCAGAACGGTATTCACGCCACCGGCATGGATCTTCTGGTAAAGACCTCAGGCGTAGCCCGGAAAAGTATTTATCATCATTTCACTAATAAGGATGAAGTGGCTGCCGCCGCTCTGAATGCCCGTGATGTGCGCTGGATGGAATGGTTCAGATACGAGTGTGACAGGGCTGATACGCCACGTGAGCGCATCCTGAATATGTTTGTTGTTCTTAAAGGATGGTTTAAGTCAGAAGGATATCGCGGCTGCGCCTTTATCAATACGGCAGGCGAAATCGGTGACCCTGACGATCCAGTTCGTCAAATCGCCAGAGTCCATAAAGAAAAACTGCTTAACTACCTGCTGGAGCTTACCGGGCAGCTGAATACGGTGCAGCCATTACCTCTGGCCAGGCAGCTACTGATACTGATCGAAGGCGCTATCACCATGTCACATGTTATGGATGATTACCGCGCCGCTGATGATGCAAAAGATGTCGCTCAGAGGTTACTGAGCCAGAGCCCTGAACAGGGCTGAATACACGAACAAATAATTGCTATATTTTCCGGTCCTAGAGGAGGCTCCATCATGTCAGATTCACATATCCGTCCACCCCTACCGCCGTTCACCCGTGAGTCGGCAACTGAAAAAGTCCGGCTCGCAGAGGATGGGTGGAATTCCCGTGATGCCGGTAAAGTCTCTCTGGCTTACACGCTGGATACCCAGTGGCGCAATCGTGCTGAATTTGCCAGCAATCGCGAAGAGGCCAGGGGATTCCTCGAGCGCAAGTGGAAGAAAGAGCTGGACTACCGGCTTATCAAAGAGCTGTGGGCATTTGAAGGTAACCGCATCGCCGTCCGATACGCTTACGAATGGCACGATGACTCCGGCAACTGGTTTCGCTCTTACGGCAATGAAAACTGGGAGTTCGGCGCTGACGGGCTGATGCATCATCGATACGCGTGTATCAATGATATGCCGATTGAAGAGAGTGAGCGTAAGTTTCACTGGCCTCTGGGACGTCGTCCGGATAACCATCCGGGATTATCAGAGCTGGGACTGTAACATTATCAGGCAGGTCAGGTTTCAGTCACGCCTGTCATCCTAACTTCCTTTATTGTACACATTTAGCTTTTAGCGGACGTTCATCTGACTCCGGCCGCTTTGTGCCAGAAGCGGACGTTGATAACATCGCAATATCTTAATTTAAGGGGAGCAGTTCATGGGAACAAAATTATGAAGCATGAGCTATGGACAAATGAAGATGGTTTAGATTTGTTTTGTCTTGCCGGTACTCGTGGAGACTCTGCTCGGAAATTGCTGGATCCGGACTACAGACTAGTATGGACATGTGACGCAGATTCCCACCTGGAAGCAATGAAAAAATATTACGCGTTCCGTAACTGGGGAGAATATCAAACTGATTTTCCTGAACAGGATAGTAAGACCTACAAAGAAATGGGATGGGAATAAAAAGCTCAACACTCAAAACATAGTCGCTCGGTATTCTGATATCTCCGCGACGTCCGCTTCTCGCTCATAGCGGACATGGGCCTGCACAACGTCCGCTTAGTGCCAAGAGCGGACGTTAATGAGAACAATCTGTGGCAATCAACGGGGTGCAGGTCAATTAGACAAATGGACAGACCCCGCCTGATAGACAATCCTACCCTAAAGTTGGAGCATGAATTTCTTCCTGAAGCATCAATCCGATTGGCGGCAAACCTCAATATCAACGATGTGGCGGGGCATTCGCCCAAGCCGAAAATCGCCCTTGGCGATGGCGATAATGTCCTCATGCTCGTCACCAGCCCACAGGCCAACAAGCTCGTGCAGAAAAAAATCCGCGTAGGAGCAGCTGGCGTCTCGTACCTGCATCGCCGGAACCGTAGTTTTACTCGTGTGCAACTGGGTCAAATTTCTCACGAGCCGCGCTGGGGCAACCCAGAGAACCGGGTGAGTCGAGGGAGGAGTCATGAACAGGTAATAGGCGTGTTCTGACTGCTTGAGTATGTCCTCGCACTGCTGCAGGTTGATGCTTACCGTCGAACTGAAGCCCCGTCCCGAACCAGTGCCTGTGCGCTTTTTCACCTGCACAAGGGTCGCACGTTGAATCACTGTTTCCCCCTTGTCCACGATACGGCTCAGGAACAGCACGTCCGCCCCCAGTGGAGCTCCGGCTGATGTGTTCGACCCTTCCTCTTTCTTGCCAGGTTGACGCACCTTCACTGTCAGACTCGGATACGTCGCCCGCGTCGTAACTGAGAGTTGGTGCAACTGTTTGCTCGCGTTTTCAATCGCCTCCGTTGTCAGCGTCAGGAGACGCGTCGTATGGCCCTCCTCGTCCTCTCCCCAGGTCGCCGAATATTCGCGACAAAATTTTTCCTCCATCTGACTAAGCGCCCTATGGATGACGCGCTCCACGGAAGGGTCGCTCAGCCAAGTTTGGGCTCCTACGCTAGGCAACGCAGTATCACACTCGCCCCGGCCTACTGGCCCCTCTAGGTCCAGTGCCCCCTGCTTGGACCGCACTAGTCCCTTACTCCTCAGTTGCAGTTGCCTCACAGGAATATCGACAAGCCCATTCGCAAACGCCAGATGGTTCTCGTCATCCATCAATCGCAAAAGTACTGGCTCGACTTCGGCAAATGCAGTTTGCTCGAGCCAAAGGCAGGCAAAATTGAGGAGCCCTTGGGCTAATTCAGGTTCCTCATTCACCCGATCGAACAGATCCTGCCGCCAGGCCTCGCGGGCGGCCGGGCCTAGGTGGGTCCACAGCGTTTCTCGATCCCTCGGGTGGGATGGCAATTCTCTGAGGCTGGCAATGACGCTTTGCTGACTAGAAAGCTGTGGGTCTCCAAACTCGTGCCAAGCCGCCGCAAGTGCGAGGTCCGAGGGTATAGGTCTAGTGTCCCCGCACAATTCAGCAAACCTTGAGAAGGCTTTGGCAGCGCACTCCTTGATATTATTCTGCGAATGGATGTTCCAGCGCAGGAACAGATTACGTACATCCTGCGGCAATATGTTTTGGCAATGTTTGATAAGCTGACCAAAGACCGATGGATCTGCTCGTTCAAAAACCTGTTTGCAAGCCCACCGACACGTCTGCACTGTCGGCGAATTCGCAAATAGAGAGAAGAGGAGCTCATGCCTTGTGTCGCTTGAATAGTCCGACGACGTGTCGATATGTATTTGCAAATAGTCGCGTACACACTGCCAATACAGCTTGACTAGTTTCTCGAAAGCCCAATTATTCGCCCACTGATGAGGGTCGACTAGTTGAAGTACAAAGATGCAATCTTCCTCGGACGTATTGTCCACCAACGCCCTCATGACCTGCTGATCGTCCAAAAAATAACGCTGATTATATGAACGAATATTGAACAACCAATTCACCCAAATCGCATGTGGCTCGATTTCCGCCACAATGATTTCACGTAAGCCCGGGGGATCGACCTTAAGTAAGCTATCCCTGAAGGTATCCTGAGCGCGCTGGTAAGAATTTGGGTCCAAGATAGAGGACGAATTCTCAATCCCCGTGGATCCGTGCCCGAGAATTTTTAAGGTCAGCGCTATCTGCCCCTGCTGTGACGCATCTCTGAATTCGCTTATAAAATACTCACGATCAGTTAGCCGATGTGGCCAAGCCATCAACCCAAGACGGTGGTCCTCAGTTAATAGGTGGGAGTAGTCCAGACGAAGCATGTCTTTGTGGATGATAAAATACTGTGAGAGTAATTCGACAAGCGGCTGAGCCCAGCCTTCTAACGAAATACTGGCAACTGCCCGTTGATCGTCAAAGTCAATATTAATGAACAAGATGCTCTCCCTTTTACGTAGCTGGTGCCGGCGACCTTGCCATGATGGTCTGAAAAATCTCAATAAGTATACCGTAGCCAAATCGCTGGCGGTTCAAGGAACCGCTCCTAGACAACAACAAACATTATAGAATTCCGTTGAAATTGTTATTACTTCTATTTAAAAAATTTGCATATTACCGATCCAACTTAGTCAAATCATGGTTGACCTATTCCCAGTTGACTAATACATGGCATTGTTAGGAAGTGACCTGCTCCCCATTAATTCACTCAGAATGCTGTTCGCACCGTCCGCTTCTCGCTCATAACGGACCTTGTGAAGCTGACACGTAAAGTAAAAGCGCGCAGATAACTGCTATTTATCTGACAGCAAGGGGAAATTCGGAGTAATTACTTCAGTCGCTCCTCCGGCGTTCGCCATTTCAGAAGGCGTTGCAGTGCAGTTTCACCCTGCATAAATTCTCTGGCAGCTCTGAGGCGTTCTCTCAATTGCTCCTGAAGTGCAGCCTCACAGCCCTCAATGTCTTTTTCAGCATCACTGAAAAATTGCCCGATACGGATATCTTCTGCCCATTTAGCCATGATGACCTGCAGTTCATTCACACTGGATTTATATGCCTCTTCCTGCTTACGGATAGCTTCACGTTTTTTATACTCGACTATTTGCTGCTCCATGCGCAGTCGATTGGCTTCAGCGCGTTCCTTTTGTGCCTGAACCTCCTTTTTCAGAACAGGCAGAGCGGCCTGGACGGCTTTAATGATTTTCGGTATCTGACTTATCAGGCTGCAGGTTTTAGTTTGAGAGAAAATTTGATGCCAGCCTTCAGACTCATAAGGTGAGTAGAGCTGCAGCCTGAATCGGCCACTCGGTATGTGTCGCCGACTGTAATAGCCCAGCTGGGCTGAGTTTTTACCGCGGGACCAGTTAATCATTCTTTCATCCCGCACATAACGCCCTTTCACCTCCTTAACTGGCACCTCTTCCGTCATCTCTACCAGCGAGAACCCAACACTTACGCCTTCTGCACTGATGATGCTGGGGCATGAGGGCCTCCACAGCGCCGGGTAAAGATAATTGCAGGTTCCGTGTTCAGCGAAAGTGATGTCTCTTCTCCGAAAGCAATCTCCCCGTTCAGCCAGCCTTACCAGAAATCCACTTTTCTCAGCTGCAGCAAAAAATTTCAGCATGAAAGCTTCAGCAATACTCAGGCCCGTATCTGATGTATTCATGTCCAGAAGCTTGCGTTTAGTTGGTTTGAAAAATCCCAGCTCAGTGACAGATGATTTCAGCAAAATCTCTTTGCTGGCAAAAAACAGCTTCGCGCCCAGAGCAGGCTGGGATGATGATTTTGACCTGCGCTTTTGAGCGGGTTTATAACTACCGGATGCCTGCTGCTGGTTCACAACAGGTAATTGCGGCGTCACTTCTTCCTGAACGTCAATACTGTCACGTATGTGTGATTTCAAAGGAGGCAAAGGGGGAATGGCTGGTGGATTGCCTTTCGCAACCGCAAGCCAGTAACCGTCTAAGGGACGCGGGATCTGGAGTTCGATACATCTGGCAATCAGATGGGACTCGCTCATTTTAAGATCTGCAGCGATGAACTTCGCTGGTTTTGACCAAACCAACTCATACAGAAACTGTCTATCGCTTGGAAGCGACATTGTACTACTCCTCATGCTTATCGGTTAACTTAGCCCAAAGTAAAACGATTTTCCGCATAGACGTTGTTTGTTTGTACCTTCGCTATTGGTTGTCAGGCAATAAAAACGTCCCACTTTTTCGAACAAAAGCACTCAGTAGCACCTGTTTACCAGTGCCTGACAGAGCAGTTTATGGGATGATTGCAGGATGAATATGGGAGAGATTGCGTGAACATAATACCTATCCGTTGTGAGTCTGAATGGACCGCTTTGGAATTTTTTGCTGGTATAGGTCTGGCCAGAGCCGGTATGGAGCTGGCAGGGATTAAAACGGTTTGGGCAAATGATTATGATTTAAACAAAAAGGCAATGTATGAAGGTCACTGGGGAGCCGGCGATCTCATACTGGCTGATATTCATTCCCTTAAAAGTGAAGAGTTGCCTGCTGCAGATGTAGCATGGGCATCTTCTCCGTGCACAGATCTGAGCCTGGCTGGCAAACGTGTCGGCTTACGTGGTGGACATGAGTCGTCCGCTTTCTTCGGTTTTACCGATTTAATTGCAAATATGCATGAGCGCAAGCCAGAAGTAATCATTCTGGAGAACGTGATCGGACTCGCTTCTTCTCACAATAGAGAAGATTTAAGAGCTGCAGTAAAAGAATTTAACTCGCTGGGCTATGCAGTGGATGCGATTACTCTAGATGCACGCCGCTTTGTTCCTCAATCGCGCCCCCGACTTTTTATCATTGGCGTCAAGCATCCTATTGATGGCGGCGAGCAGGATACATGCCTGAGGCCTGACTGGCTTTCATGGCTACATAAAGATTCTGAGCTTCGCACATTCATGATGCCATTACCTAAAGCACCAGCTTTGCTTGCTCAGGGATTCACAGAAGAAGTTGAAATGGTTCCAGACGGTGATAGCAGATGGTGGGATGCTGAAAAGTTAGCATTATTCAGAAACTCTATGGCCCCCGTTCAGCGTGAAAGACTGGAGCAATTTGTCTGCCTTCCTGAGATCACCGCTCGTACAGCGTACAGGCGGACACGCAACGGCATCCCAGTATGGGAAATGAGGCCGGAAGATATCTCAGGATGCCTGCGCACCCCACGCGGCGGTTCTTCAAAGCAGGCTGTAGTGATTATGGGTAATGGGTCACTTAAAATTCGCTGGATGACTGGGCTTGAATATGCTCGCCTGATGGGTGCCGGGTGGTATACTTTGAATAATCTACGAGACTCACATATTCAGTACGGTTTTGGAGATGCAGTTGTTGTTCCAGCTGTAGGCTGGGTAGCTAAGCATATGATACTTCCTCACCTGGAAGAAGTAGCTAAATCACACGGAAAAAAAGTGAATGAACATGCACAACTCTTCTGAAGCATTTTTGAAAGCCGCACAGGACTGGTATGAAAGTCAGCGAGCCGAGAATGGTGCAATGAATACTAATGTGATGAATGCGGGACTTATTGTTTCCCGTATGATGGCTGATGGTTTGCCCATCACAGACGACCGATTGTACAGCAATGGTAAAAGTCAGGTGCGTGGTTTGAGTGGACCAGCTATTGCTAAAATCCTTGTGCAACATGGCGAAACGCGCATATTCACGCGAGAAGGTGGCCGCACCTCAAGAGGAACCGTCTTTTTGGCTGCTGCCTTCAGGGACGTACTAAACAAAACCGATTTATCAGGAAATGACGCCATTGACATAGTTGATGCATCATCACGGCTTGAAGCATTTTTTACGCAATGTGTGCGGCTCGATTACTTCGACAAGCAAAGAATATCGGTCGATATTGATTATACCAAACCCCTCTCTTCTGTCGTCAGCGACATCCTTAAAGCAGCTGCAGAACGCTCTGATAAGCCTACAGGTGCCGTACTTCAACATCTCGTTGGTGCCAAGCTACAGTTACGCTTTCCGGAAGAAAAGATAGGCTCAGACAGGGCTAACGCTGCTGATAGGCATACTGACCGAGAAGGTGATTTTCAAGTAGGAACAACTGCATTTCATGTCACCACTGCTCCTATGGAAAAACTGATTTCGCGTTGTGAAGAAAATAAACGTGCCGGTTACAGACCTGTCATATTAACTCTTGAAAGTAAAGTTCAAGCAGCAAAACAAATGGCCGATAACGTGGATATGTCCGAAAAAATATCAGTGCAATCCGCAGAAATTTTCATAGGTACCAATATTGAAGAAATTGCGACCTATGATGGTGATCGCATTCGTGAAGGTTTGGCAAAACTTATACGTACTTATAATACTCGCATTGAAAAAATTGAAATTGATAAATCTTTAATGATTGACGAGCCACTCTGGATAACTAACGTGTTATCAAAAAACATATGAAAGATTTTTAAAATTACTAGAGAAACATAGGCTGTCAGAAAATACTTATTATCAGTAATGTAGTGTTCCTGCGTAATACTGGCCCCCGATTGCAGCATCAAGTGTCTAACTTGCGTCGATGGTTTCACAAAGGAATGTCTAGCTGTCACTGTTGCCTTTGGGTTTAAGGCGTGCAGCTCAAAGAAGCCTGCTTTCTTGTATCTTAGTACACTGTTATTAATATTTTTACACATTAACAGCTTTATTTTGTTGATAATAAATTTTTGATCAGTTAATTTATAAACTGAATATGACATATCTAAAATTTTAGTCAACTGTGTTGATCCGTATGAAAATTTAGATTAAACCTTGAACAAGTTGCTATTTTCTCTTATTTTAAAATAATATACGACGAGTAAGTTCCTATTGGCAAATTAGGTCGTGGTTCACATTACTCAATTCCTCATACTGTAAAAAGGGAGTGTCTCCTCCTCAAAAGCCATACGAAACATCAGGTACAGAGTTTGATCATAATGAAAGTACAATTAACATTCTTTAAGCTACATACACTCCAGATGCAATCCCAACTATCAAATATTTTGGAGATTATAACATCAGCTCAATGGTTGTGTTTGATAGTTGCATCATAGCCGTAGATAAAAATGTATTAAATGTATTTTTGATAAGTGGCTTCGAAATTATCAAGAAGGTAATTCAAATGATTTCTGAAAATTTTTTCCCGCTTAAAAGGACTAACTAGCATCATTAGGTGAAATTTTTAATACTTAAATAAAGATAATTTTAGCTTTGGAGGAACCGAAAACCCATGGTCTTTAGAGTGCGAAGCTTATAGGCGCAATAGTTGTTTTTTAAATAAAAAAACAATTTTATCATCAGCCTGCCAACTAAAATTATAGCTTATCGATTTATACAAATCATATGGAGCTACTTAAGCTCAATATTTCATCATAAGGAATGACCCTAATGAAGAGTTTTGCTCACTTTTTATATAGATTTTTAGTCAAACCAATACTAATCATATCTATAATTATTACTAGCATCTTTACAGCTGTTATCTTATTGAACAGTATTGTTCTTGAAGCTGACTTTGGAACATTCCCTGACTGGATAGCAGCTTGCGGATCTATTCTTACTGTTGTCATTGCTTGGTTAGCTTACAAATCGGCACCACATTGGCTTCGCCAGAAAATTGATGATGACGCCTTTATTGATGCTTATAACTTGTTGTTAAACTATTCCAATCTTGAAGATAAAATCTACAAACTAAATCATGCTGAAATAAATATTTCTAAATGCGTCAAATGTTTTAAGGCGGAGAATTATCAACCTGATAATGTGTTATTTTTGCGAGCTACTTTTGAAAGCGTTATTACTGATATCAAGTTGATATTTGATGAAATTTACGAAAATGAAAGCAAGTTGCGCAGAAGAGGATGGTATGTCAAAAATGATTATACTTTTCTTGACGGTCTCTTAGGGTTGAATCGAACAATTTTGGGAAGTGAATTAGAAAGACAAAGCTTACCCTTTCAAATACTAGTGTCCGACCTTCACAGCTTCAGCAATGGATACATTAGCGAAGAAGATGTTGCCTCAAGCGCTAAATGGTACTATGATTCAGTGAAATCATACAAAGCTGCTTTACGTCAAATATATAAAGTCACTTTTGGTATTAAACGTATCAAAAATCCTCTTCTTGAGATTTTCGTAAGATACTAAAAATAGGAGGGGAACTCTCCTATTTTAGAACTTACCCATAAGTTTACGTTTTATTGTTTCGGTGCGGAATGAGATTAGGGTAGTTCAACGTCTTAATATTCAACTTAATCACCTCTTAATTCTCATTAAACTCTTCGTCTAACAACCCGATGATCACAGCGCTTATATCGTCAGAACGCGTTATTCATTGAAGCGCGGAATCACAGCCAACATATACCAACCAATTCGATGTGCTCATCTTCCACAGACTTGATCTAGCTTTTATCATGTGTAAAACTCTCAATGCGCCGCAGGATTAAGCAATGTTAATGATGGTGCTGACCTCCCCTAGGATTAAATACAAAACTCAGTTGGTAATGTCGGATCCTTCACTCTCAGAATTACCCTTTCTCCAGCTCGCTGCAAATACAGACGGCGTATGATAATTCAGCGTGGAGTTAGGCCGACATTCGTTATAATCCTGACGCCATTCACTGATGGTTTTCCTGGCATGACTGACGTCATTGAACCAGTATTCATTCAGGCATTCATCGCGAAAGAGTCCGTTAAAACTCTCAATAAATCCGTTCTGTCTCGGCTTGCCGGGCTGGATAAGTCGCAGCGCCACGCCATGCTCAAAGGCCCACTTATCGAGCGCGCGGCAGGTAAAATCCGGCCCCTGATCGGTTCTTATCGTAGCCCGTTCAGATGATATAGGCGGTACACGCGCTTGTGATTAACCAGAAGCCCTTCACGGCGCAGTAACTGCCATATGCGGCGGTAACCAAAACGCCTGCGCTCCAGCGCCCTGATAAATGGGCATCAGCCGCCGGATGCAGGGCGTCATAGCTGCAGGCCGACAGGGACAAACCTCTGAGTCTGGAGGCAGTGCGTTGCGGCAGACCGGTTGCATCACACATCGATACCACAGCATTCTGCTTCTGGCCTGTCGTCAATACTTTCTCGCACCTTAGCCACCTGAAGCGCCTCATTATCCAGCATGGCCTCGGTGAGCAGCTTCCTGAGTCTGGCGTTCTCTTCTTCAAGTGACTTTAGGGGCTTAACCTCAGGCACCTCCATGCCGCCATACTTCTTACGCTAGGTATAAAATATGGCGTCGGAAATGGCGTGCTTAGAGCAGAGTTCTCGGGCAGAAACTCCGGCTTCAGCCTCGCAGAGGATAATGATGATCTGTTCGTCCAAAAACGCTTCTTTATGGGGATGCACTCATGTGATTATGCAGACATTACTCACATCGGTGTGTATTAATCAACGGGGAGCAGGTCAATGAGTAGCTCATTAAAGGTTATCTTGTTATTCATAAAGCGACACATCCGCCTTCTACCTTATAAATCATATCTTTTGCAAACTTGCTCACCAATTTTTCCAAACAATTGCTTTTGAGCTGTATGAAAAGGTCTAAGAGCATTGCCAATTGGAGACAACTCCAAGTCAGCCATTTGGCCAATCGCCTCTAAATCATGTTCGTCAATAAGATTGGACATTTCTGTAATCCAAATTCTCCTCCATTGCACTAATACGGGTGAATTTAGATTCAGCATATAGATTGTCAATCTGGCTTTAGCTTTTTCACGCCTATTATTAATAGAGGCCTTGGGAACAACTTTGCCAGATATTTCGTAATGAAAATAATCCTGAGAATTAAGCATTAAAGGATTTATAAAAGAAGTATTACTGAACATTTTTAATTTTGCGTGACCACCAAATACATCCTTTTTATCGAGTGACTTTAGTCCTTCACTTGATATTGCGGAAACCATCAAGTTAGAGTGCTCAAATGTTTTTTGAGGAGCTGATGACTTAGGCTCAACATGTTCTAAATGATACCCATAATAGCTACTAACAACCATGCCCTGCTCACCCAAAATAGGAAAGCGTTCATTTAATGATACTTCGCTGTAACAACATAATGAAAACTGTTCAATTAAACAAACCCTCACAGTATTTTGTTTGTAATCAAAGCGGCTCCAAGCAGTAGTCGCCTCTTCAGCTGAGCTCGGTTTACTTTTGTTTCTCTCATCCAGGAAATAATCAGCATTCCCTTTAGTTATGTGTCTCACCCTAGTTTTTCCCTTCGACGTTTAACTATTGACAAACTAACTAATTCCTGATGATTTTCACCAAGAGCTTTCACTAACTCTTTGTATAAATCTGAAGCTTCCTTCGAACGAAAATCTCCTTGTTCTATTATATTACGATATTTATTAAGTTTATCTTTTTCAACAAAGTCAGGTATTGGCGACACATACATTATCGTGTTTAAAACTTCAGATGTAGAACGTGCGTAACTTTCTGCCAGTGGTATAGCAACAATATCTTCACCCTCAACATTCTCACCGAGCCTTCTTATTTTAGTTTTACTTATGGTTGACAAAACTTGAGGGCTGTGCGTAGTAATGATAAACTGAATATTCGGGAACGTCGATTTCAAGTTATTAATGACAGTTTGCTGCCATTCTGGATGTAGATGCAATTCAATCTCATCTATAAGAACAATACCTTGCCCATTTAGAGGGTTTCCTAAACTAGGATTCAAAGATATTAATCTGCGGGCCAAGTCTGCAACTAAGGACAAATAAACTAATTGTCCTTTTGAAGATTGAAAAATATTAATATGAGTTCCTTTGTTTTCAAGCTTCACCTCTACTCTACCTGAAGTTCGATCCACGTAGATATCTGTAACATCTGTTACAGCATTAATAATAGCTTGTTTTACATAGTATTTGTATTTGCCAACTTCATAGCTCGCCATTTCGACTAAGGATAATTTCATGGCTGTCAATTTAATTTTTCTTTTTTCAAGCTCTTCAGCAAAAAGTTCAGATTGCGATGCGATACTTTCAAATGCAGCAACCTCAGTCTCGAGTTTAATTATTTCATCCTGCAAAGGATTATTTTTATCAAGATTATCTAAATAAATGAACCATTTCAAAAAATCATCAATATTTGAAGTGCCATCTAAAGCACTTCTTTCAATCACATCAAATCTAGAGATATTAGAATTGGTGTCAAATTTTTCAATTTCAAAAGTGATATTAGATTTTGACAACGATCTTTCAACAGAGTAGAAAGAAAAAAGTGGAATATTTATTTCTCTTTTATGATTTATTTTACTTCTGTGGTTAATTACTCTGTATAAATTAGCTAAATGGGTATAACCTTCAAGATCACTAGTTTGGGAATTTTCAATACCTTTAGCTGCTTTTATTAAAGATCCAGTGTACTTTGTATTAACCCCTAAGTTCAAACTTGAAATAACATAAGCATTATCATCACAGCCAATTTTCACGTCAAAAGGCTCTAGTGGACGGCCATTCCGACCTTTTGCAATCATTCTCGCATTGATGTATGAAAATGTTCGTGACAATGCATCTAAAATTGTTGTTTTACCAGAACCATTATTACCAATTAAAATAGTGACGTCATCTTCAAAAGAAACATCAAGTGCACTAAATTTTCTGAAATTTATTAATTTTAGGTTGTTTATCTTGATCTTATTTTTTGGTTCTTCTTTTTGTCCATCTTTAATAAATTCAAGTTCTTCAATACAACTTTCAAAATAATTACGGGCAGCTTTCAAGTCGAGTTCAGACCCATATTCGTCCTCGAGATATTCCATAAGCTCAAATATCGACGAGATGTTTTTCTTAATTGCATTCTGCTTCAAAGCTCTAAAATTAAATTTTTTATTGTTAATATAGTGGTTATTCATAATACCGCCTTAACTATTTCATCAATTAGGTCGGAAGAATACTTATTCCTTAAAGAGAGGATGAAATCAGGTTCAATATGATTTGCAAAAGAGATCAAACCTTTCAGGTGCTGCAACGTCTCGACATCTAATAAATCGTATTTGAATTGATTAACTAAATGCTTAATATATCTTTTCTTTTCTCTTCCAATTGAAATCTTATCATCATTAGTAATAGTAATCCCAGTTACGTGACGATTATGTGCTTTGGAGGAGTAAACAGTCTTCTGATAATTAATTAATACCTTATTACCAAAATTATCTTTCAACAAATGAGAGATGATTGAAGGGATCATTGAAAGCAAATTAGGTATATTGGTTGAGAAAGTTAAATCATCTGCATAACGTGTATATACTATTTTATTATTTGTGCAATATTCACTAATCTTAGTGTCAAAAAAATACATGCAGAAGTTAGATATAGTCGGAGAGCTAGGTGCTCCAACGCTCAACATTAAATTACCGTCATTATTCCAAAAAATTATATTTTCAACATAGCGGCGATGCAATGGATGCAATAATGGCCAATGTTTTTCCCAAACAGACCAAAAAAGACCAGGATCTAAAGAGTTGAAGAAATTTGCTAAATCCATTTTTAAAAAAAATGAATTAGCCTTGTGGCAGTTAGCATTATCTTTAATGCTAAAGCCTTTTCTATATGCAAGCGAATTTACATGAAATGGGAATGGGTGGAGTTCTAAAAAAGCCCTTTGCAGATTTTTTAAATCTTTTGTAGGCTGTGCTATTGTACGCCGGCCATGTTTGCGTTTAGGAATAGTGTATACGCGATATTTATATGGAGCGTTTAAAATTAAATGGATTAGATCTGACTCTGGACATTTTAATTTTTGCGCTAATGAAGATAATATGTCCATTACTCATCTCTTAAAAAAACTGCTACAAGTGCATAGCCTTAACGATACACCGTAGCAGCGATAAAACGCTCTTTACTAAAGGGTGCGATGTGTTCGCATCCTAAACGAGGATAACGAGTTTGGGATGCGAATACATCGCAAATTCAACTCGTTCAATAAATTAGTGTCTGGCTAATCACCCGACAATACATAACTCGTCTAACACTAAAAAGCATTGATTATTATACACTAATCCGTGGTAAAAACAAGTATATTCTTAATGCTTAAATTTAGTAACGATGTTAAATATTAAACAAGTTAACCATTGATATATCGTAGGCTAATAAAATATTTTAAATCCCTTATTCCGATAAGAAGCTGATTTAAAAATTAAATCTTATCTAATTTATGGATTTACATGTTCAACACTAAAGAAAGACTTTAAGTCCAAATGCACTAGTTCTTGAGCCGGGTCATGATTCTTCAACCCAGTACCTCGCTGGCCTGCTGATGGTTCAGGTTCGTCAGCTCCCCAAAGGACACAAACCAGATAACCGACAGTCGGTGAACAGATTACATTCGTCACCCCCTAAACCCCTCTGGAATCGTGTAATCCATGCCTGAAGAAGCCATGAAGTCCCAGCGCGGATTATCCAATTTGGATACTCTATGTCGCTGTTTTTTAACGGAGCGAGCCAGTTTCATTTCCCACTGAATCTGGTTGTAAGCCGCGCCATCGGCCTCCCAGAAAGTGACAAAATCAGCAACTGCGGCCTGGTCTGGAGGGCCTGAAAGTTCTATGCCGATTTTTTGCGCAGTGCGGCTCAGTTCTGGCGAGGGCCGCCAGCCTTCGAACATAACGAACTTTTCAGAGCGGTGCTCTGCGGCCAGTTTGTTCCGGCAAGCCGATAAGGCTTCACGCAACTGCACTTCCCCGGTATTTATGGCGATCTGAGTTTTGACGCGCTCAATGGCATCTTGCAAAACCGGATTCTTATGACGCGCCTGAGTGGACCTAGTTTTACGCTCCGGTGCTGGAGGTTCTGAGGACGAGCACGCCCCTGTCTTCCCCCCTTTCCCGGTCTGCATCTGCGTATCACTGCGATGAGGAGGGGGAGCCGTGGCAAAAATACACACAGATTCAAAATTGCAGCTCGCTGTGTGTGTGTTGTTTTTAGGTTCAATGACTGGTTCAAAAGAGTGACTGGTTCTGGGGGCAGCTCCTGACCCACCCCCTGGGGCATGAGCTGACCTACCCTGGGTCATCTCCTGACCCACCCCGGTCATCTCATGCCCTAACCCTTGCCGGGTCTTAACTCAACCATTTCTGCCGCTTTTTTTCTTACAGTCTTGGCTTTTGAAGCGTCAGTGAATGGCTTGTTAAAATTCAGGTGAAAGAGATTTGACTGATTATGCGCACCATTTTTACGATACTCTCTGCGCACAAGACCCATGTCTTCAAGCGCCTTGATGTGGCTTTTCACTGTTGACCGGCCAATTTCACACTGATCAGCGATATGTTGATACGAGGGCCAGCATTCACCTTTGTCATTTGCATTGTCTGCAAGCTTGATTAATACCAGTTTGCGTATAGGGTTTCCCACTTTGATGCTCATCGCCTGAGCCATGAGTGTCATGCTCATAACAGCTCCGTTTAGAGAAGTTTGAATGTGGCTGTTTTTCAGGATTCAGCGACATAGCCTTCCGAATCACAGGTTCGTTCCAGTTCATACTCAGCAAACCTGATAGCGACCTTCATCAGCCAGCGATATTGTTCCTGGGGTATTTTCATCTCCCCCTTCATCACGAAATCCTCAATACCGCTGGCAGCCAGCGTTTCCATGATTTCCGGGTATTTTTCAGTGCGTCTCAAGATGGTTGAATCAGCGACGTTGAGACGGCGGGCAACCACCGATTGACGCGTGTTAAAAAGGGCCCTTAGAGCCAGTGAATGGAGATGTCGTCCCTGAACTGATGATCCTTGCTTGCGTGTTTTTGCAGTTTCCACAATGTAATTTCCTTAGTCGGCTGTGACGCAGTGACCAAACGTCACCTTAAACTAACGTTTCAGCAAAGATATCCGGCTTTCTTCCAGTAACTTATCTGAGCAGAACTGCCCCTGAGATAACTTCTCAATAGTCATTGCATATTGAGTTCCCCCATAAAACTCTGTTTTAGGAAGTGAACCCTTGTTGAGCCACTTGTAGACCGCTCTTGGACTGATTCCACACGCTTTCGCAACTTCAGCAACTCCCACAGACTTAATTGCAAGGTTAATGAATGACATGAAAACCCCCTCAATAGTACTTTTAGTTCACTTTAATTTGAACTGACAGTTTTATCAAGTCAGTTAACATTGTACCCATGGTTCAAACAGAAACGATCCGTCAGCAGTTTGCAGCGCGGCTTACTGAAGCGCTCAACAACGCCAAATACCCGCCACATGGTCGGGGGGTAATGCTTGCTCAGCGTATGGGGGTAACATCGAAGGCTGTCAGTAAATGGCTGACTGGTGAGTCACTTCCCCGGGCTGCGATGATGAAAAACATCGCTAAAGCTCTGAACGTAGACCCACTGTGGCTGCAACATGGAGATGAGGCTAATGCTGGTGAAGAAAGGTTAGCTCATGCCCTGTTTCGCGGTAGCTTTCCGTTAATGGGCTGGGATGAGGTTATTAATGTCACGCAGTTTTTTGAGAAAGGTTTGGACAGATTCAGTTATTTCTATTCCGGCGCTGTACTGGGAGATGCCCCGGCATTCTGGCTAGTAGTTAAAGACGACTCAATGACGAGCCCCGCGGGCCCATGTGTCCCCGAGAACAGCATGATTCTTATAGACACAGGTCGCATTCCAGAAAATGGCCAATTAGTCGTTGCTAAACTTGCTTCTGCAAAAGAAGTGACTTTTAAACAGTACATTGTTGATGAGGGTATCAACAGAAAGTATCTCAAACCATTGAATACTAATTATAAACCTGTGGAAATTGATGATTCCTGCAAGTTTATTGGTGTGGTGATAGAGTGCCGAATGAGCTTTGTTTCCCCCGATCCCGCCCAAAGCCTCAGTGTGATACCGCACACTTAAAATTAACAAAAAACAATGAGATGAATCAAAACCCCGGAAAAGTACTAATTTTCTGTACTTTTGGTGTTGACCAAAATAGTACTTATAGTTCATTATTGAGTTATTAGCTGAACGGCACAGTATACTGTCGGGCGGGAGGAGTGCAGAAGCGCGAGATCCCGAAGTGGCAAAACCCACCTTCCTCTCAACAAATGAGATGGCACTGCCCAGTGTCATTTCCTTTGTTGATGGAGGGTAGTATGAAAAAGCACAGCGTTCTGTGCCCGGTCTGTGGAATCAACTTTGATCCCAGAGCACCTGGAGTTCATATAAAAAAGCATCATAGCGCAGCATCACGCCATGAGTTAATCCTGATACGCGAC
>Ga0256409_1000390_pt1 | contig 30402 bp, 42 predicted proteins | sample PhySR1_FD_185981 | JGI IMG/M metagenome (GOLD analysis project Ga0256409, IMG submission 185981) | Leaf surface microbial communities from sunflower plants in UC Gill Tract Community Farm, Albany, California, United States - DLSL S.R1 | ecosystem: Host-associated > Plants > Phyllosphere >...
ATGCGTCACGGCGTGCTGCGTAATCCATGCCCCCAAAAAATTCAGCTTCTCGTTTACGTAAGGTGATCAGGTTTTCCATAACGTAATCCTCTTGTTTGTTGCCCTCACGCCGGGCCAGCGGAACGTTTATCTGCTGCGCGATTAACTCACCTCATCACCATCTTCATACGCCTGGTGCGGCTACTTCGTGGGCTTCCTGCCTGGGTGATCACCTAATGTAAAGCAAGTAAACCGCAACTTTACATTTTAGTCAAGTAAAAGGTTTACCTTTGGTAAGGTTTGGGTTTACTTGGCTTGCTTGTTGAGCGATGGTATTGCCGTCTAAGGCTTTGGTACAGCATTAAGCGCAAGTGTGTACTTGAGGAGAAAAGATTTTAGGGTAGAGGCCTCGGGCAGGCCTCGGTTGGGAAGGGATTATTTCTTAATGAATCGATTTTTTACGTATTTCTGTACAAAATCGTCCAGCTCCTCAAGCCGGGAATTGATAGTTTCAATAAACCTGTCTTGTTCAGGCTCAGGAAGCTGACGAAATAACTCTAAAAGTTTCAATTCTTTCTCTTTAAGTCCCGAAGCCTTATCAACATGCACTCCTAACAACCATTCCACAGAAACTCCAGCCGCATCAGCTATAGCAATCGCGGAGCTTTTACTGAGAGTTCCATTTTTAAACCAGCCAGTAACTGCCTGTTTACTTACTCCGGCTACGCGCGCCATTTCAGTCTTTGACAGGCCCTTTTGATTGAGTTCTTTGAGCCTGTCTATTAGGCCCGAATCGGTTATTTTTTCGCTCATGCTCTTATTGTAAAGCATTTGTTTACCCTTAATCAGGCATGTAAAGGTTGACTTTTAAGTAAATCCTAGCTTTACTTGTAATCTAAAGGAGGTCTTATGCCTGGAATTGAAAAAGCAGTACAAGCGGTCGGCTCTGCTGCAGCGCTGGCCCGTCTGATGGGTGTTACAAAAATGGCCGTAAGCCACTGGCGTCGTTCAGGGGTGCCCCCAGATAGAGTGAGAAAAATAGCAGAATTCACCGGTGTAACACCCCACGAACTCCGCCCCGACTTATACCCCTTTGTAACTGACGCGGTTGAATCTAGAGCGGACAATAGCTGTTTAGGCCAAGGGAATCCGAATCATGAAAATCAAACATGCGCACATTCGTGATGCGCTGCTCGCCTGGGCGCGCGCTGCGGACGGCCGCAAGGTCCCTGCGAACGCAATAGCGGATGCCTATTTTGCTCTGGGGATGTCAGGCCTGCTCTACAGCAGCGATCACCCCAATGCCCAGGGCAATAACGTCCAGAAAATCTACCGCTGGGCTGAAAACGACACGCCGGACGCCCGGCGCAAGATGCAGGCGCTGCTGCCTGCGATCGAAAAAGCGATGCCGGTGTTCCTGCTGGCGCGTATGCGAAGCCATTCGTCCGAGACCTACAGGGACCTGGTATTACGCAAAGAGCGAATTGACCGTGAAATGGAAGCCATGATTGGCGCCATTATCGCGCTGTCTGATCGTGTGGACGGCAGCGGGCCTGCCGGTAATGCATTAATTCATTAACGAGGAAATATTTCGTGGACTATTCACCCGAAGTAAAAGCCTACAACGATGCGCTAATCAAAAAGGAACGGACAATACGCAGACGCATTGCCCGTAATCTAGCGTTTTACACTCTTAAGTGGCTTATGCCTGAGCTTTTTCCAGCACGAGGAGCTGGGTCAGTAGCTGTGATACTGAATTTTGATCGAGAAGAGGCTCGACGTCGTCAAAAACAACAGTTCCAGGCTTACCTCGAGGGTCATTTCGAAGACAGATTCTTTCAAGATGCAAAACATATCTATCGTTATTAGCGTCAAATCGGATTGATGGGGCACAACCCCAGAAGCTTTCCGAAGTCATTATGTCGAACCTCCTTTGGTTCTTTAGTGTCGGAACTTAAGAATATCCGGAGGAAGGTTCGGCACCATTCAGGATGCTGTTTTGATTGACGTAAATCAAAAAGGATAAGAGAGAGCACTTTGAGTGATATGGCAGGCCTTCTGGTCACAATGTTTTTTCTGGTACTGGGGGGCGCCTTTATTGGTGGCTGCCTGTTTATTCTGCTCTATGTGGTACTGCAATCATCCGGTGAGAGCGATTCAGAACGCCGGTTTTAAGAGGTTTTTATGGCTAATTCCTGGCTGCGATTGTGGCACGACATGCCCAATGACCCAAAGTGGCGGACTATAGCCCGGAAGTCGGGACAGAGTATTGGCAACGTTATTGCAGTGTATCTGCATGTGCTGGTTAACGCATCAAGTGTCACTGAAATACAGGGTAACGCAGGTGTAACGCAGAGTAACGCAGGCAAACGCGGCGTAATCAAAAACCTGTGCGCAGACGATGTCGCAAGTTCATTAGACCTCGATCCTGAACAGGTCGAGCAGATTCTGTCAGCCATGCAGGGAAAGGTTCTCGATGGTGATGCCGTCACTGGCTGGGCAAAACGTCAACCCAAGCGCGAAGACGATTCTGCCGCGCGTGTCAGGGCTTCGCGGGACAGAAGGCGGGCAATGCCCTCTGGTGGCGATGGCGTAATTTGCCCTGATGTAACGCAGGGTAACGCAGGTGTAACGCAGAGTAACGCCCCAGATAAAGATACAGATACAGAAAAAGATACAGATCTAAAACCTGAAAACACTCTGGTTCATGGCGAAAAAAACGCCAGTGAACCTACGCAGGATTTTTCAGCTGTGGACTCACCGGACTATCCAGAAGCCGATTCGGACGCTGCCGGAAAATGCGCCCCGAAAAAACCCGATGCCGGGTATCCGCCAGAGTTCGAGCTGGCGTGGCAGGAATATCCCGGCCGCGCCGGCGCTAACCCTAAAAAGCCGGCGTACAGGGCCTGGCATACCCGACGACGGGAGGGCGCAAGCCCCGAAGCGATGCTGGACGGCGTCCGGCGGTACGTAAATTTCCTGCAGGTCACCGGCAAGGTCGGGACGGAATTCGTGCAGCGTGCGTCGACGTTTTTCGGGCCGGACCGACATTTTGAGAACTCATGGTCACCGCCAGCTGCGGCTGTGCGACGCATCGACTGCATATCACCAGCCGATCACGACATACCGGACGGATTCAGGGGGTAGCGATGAAACAGGCATCAGCACTGCTGGCGCGGTTCAACCGGCTGGCACCAGCGGGCATCACACCGAAATTTACCACGGTGGCAGAGTGGCAGGCATGGCAGCAGGCGGAAGGGCGCAGAAGCTGCGAAGCGCTCGAGGCGCAGAACCGTCAGGCTCGCGCAACGAAGCTAATGGGACGTTCTGGTATCCGCCAGCTGCACCAGCGCTGCACGTTCAAAAATTACCGGGTTACCTGCGAAGCGCAGCAAAAAGCCTACAGCGAGGCAAAATCCTGGCTGGCCAACTCCGGCACCAGCGCCGGTGGATTCGTGTTCAGCGGGGCACCGGGTACCGGGAAAAATCATCTGGCGGCGGCAATCGGTAATCAGCTGATTGCCGCAGGCAAAACGGTCCTAATCGTCACGGTGGCTGACCTGATGACGCAGCTCAGGGCGTGTTATGACGGCAGCATGTCTGAGGCAAAGTTTCTCGATGACCTGTGTGATGTAGACCTGCTCGTCATCGATGAGGTGGGCGTACAGCGTGACACGCAGAACGAACGCGTCATCCTCAATCAGATAGTGGACCGGCGGACATCGTCGCTGCGTCCGGTCGGGATCCTGACCAACCTGAACCATGCGTCACTGGCGCAGCTGCTGGGAGAGCGGGTAATGGACCGGCTGAAAATGAATGACAGCATCTGGGTTAATTTCACATGGGGAAGTTTCAGGCCTCAGGTGCGGAACAGCCTTATCGGCAATAAATTCTGAAAAACGCGGAGAATTAACAATGGGAAAAGCAACGAAAATCACCGGCGCGGAACTGGCAAAAATCATGCTGGGCAAAACGTTGACGGTACCTGAAATGCACGCGCTGTTGCGTGACGCAAAACCGGGCTATGACCCTGAAAGTCTGTGGGTGGCGCTTAAGGTTCTGAAGGGCTGGCCAAACTGCCGGCTGGTAACGTCACTCCGTGGCAAGCATCGTGCCTATCATCTGCACAGCGTCAGCGAGAGATTTTATGAACGTTCTGCTGCTGTAACCGGGCGCAGTACTGAGGGTAAATCACGGCTGCCGGTCCGCTTCTGCGAGGCAGAACTGGCGTACATCATGCGATTTAACGAATTTGACCGTCTGCTGCGTGCAGCGCGGACACATTGATCTAGAGGAAATGCTCATGGAAAAACTGACCGATATTCTGGCAAGAACCGGCAAAGCCACAGTGCGTGAGCTGGCGGCCATTGTGAAAATTGATTCTGCCGATGCCCTGAATATGCTGCGTGAGCTGCAGGAAGAGGGCGCTGTTTACAGGGACGGAATGCACTGGAGCTTGCCAGTTGAGCAGGGGGCGTTACCAGCTGAGAAGAAAAGTGCATCGGTTTCAGCAAATGCAGCACCAGAAAGTACCAGCGTGGTAAAAGACGTGACCAGTAAAGTCCCTACTGCCAACCAGACACCGTTGAAAGTTATCTGGTCCAATCCTGACGATCTGCAGGAGTTTCCGACCATGGCCTGGGTGCGCCAGCGCCGTCGCGAACTCAGAAACGAAATGCGCTGGCTTTCCCAGATTGAAAACATCGCACGTCAGATTAGCCGCAAAAAAGCGGCAATGGGATATTTCAGGGAACAGGTGTGATCTTAGAAACCAGCCCGCATGGGCTGGTTCTTAATGGGAAAACTTGAAGATGGTAGCCAGAACGCCTACGGCAACGACCAGCATGCCGCCAAATTTGACAGTAAGTTGTAGGCCAATTTTGTCAATTTTTGCATCAACGGCATCAAATTTTGCATCGATTTTATCAAAACGATTATCGATTTCGGTTTTAAGGTCACCCAAATCCCATTTTGTAGCTACATCAACTGCTTCGTGAGATTCTTTAACAGCCGCAGAGATGGCGCGGGCCTGAGCAGCGGGAAGTCCGGCGGCTTCGAGCGTTTCCACAAATTTCAGCGTGTCAAAACAAACCTGAGCCATCTTAAGTCCTTTCAGTTACAGGCGATGCTGAGAGTTTAGCCTGGCGGGAGTATTGACGACAACAGATATCCGGGGCTATAGTCGCCGTGCAGCCGCAAAATCGGCTGTCGGGATTGGTCTCCCGGATATCTGAGAAGGCGCATACCACGCCAGCCGTGGTTTTTTTATGCGCAAAGCACAGTCACATCTCAATGGTGGGTTGTGCGGGGGCGGAGAAATCCGCGCCGGGTCCTTTTCAGCCGGTAAGACCAACTCCGTACAACTCACCACCCAAGATTGGTCTCAAAGGTGGTGATTAACCTAACTGAAAAGGTAAATCCCATGACAACTCAAATTTCTGTCGAAACTCTTTCCCCGATTACTCACAACCAGATTCCTGTTATCACCACCGAACTGCTTGCACACCTCTACAGCGCGGACGTTAAAAATATCCAAAATAATTATGCTAGAAATGCGGATCGCTTTGTGGCCGGAAAACACTTCTTCAAAATTGAAGGCGAAGAGTTACGTGATTTGAAGCACAGACCATCTTTAAGTGGGTCTGTGAAAATCGCCCGCAACGTTCGCTCCCTCATCCTCTGGACAGAACGCGGCGCAGCCCGCCATGCAAAAATGCTTGAGACCGATCAGGCGTGGGAGGTTTTCGAAAAGCTGGAAGACAGCTACTTCTGCAAAAAGTCAGAAATAGTTAATGCTCCTCAAGATAACGACATCATCCAGGGCGACGGCCATTCACTCCTGATCCATTTCGACGAGCATCATCAAATCAGCTACACCGAAAAAGTTCCCGCCGATGCAATCGTCGCCACTGTTGAGCGGGTTCGTGGCTGGATGGAAAAGCAGGGCTATCGCGTTATGTCGAAAGACGAGATTAAAGATATGACGCTGGCGCAGCTGCTGGCGCTGAAGTAATCAGCATTTTTTATGGAGGAGTCTATGTCCGAACTTGATGATTTTCAGGCGCTGACTGTGCGCCAGTTCCTGGAAGAAAACTGGGATCTGTTTATCGCCCACTGTCATGTCGATTATGCCGATGGTGAGCAGCTGGCAGAGGAAATCTTTGAGGCACTGGGCGGGGAGTCGTAACGCAGTGCCATCATTAACAAAGTGATATATAATCGCTGCGGGTGCTTGAGGCTTTCTGCCTTAAGCATTTGCCGACGCCAGAAAGAGAAAAGCCCCAGGAGACTATAAATCAACCTGAGGCCCAATCTTTATGCTTCGACAACATAAAGGTAGCCTCTTACGCGCCGAAAAGCAAGGAGAAGCAACCATGAAGCAGCAAGCGGCGATCCTGATCGCCACCATCGTCATCGGGGCGGCACTGGCCGTCTAACTGGTAACGAGAAAAGACCTCTGTGAGGTACGAATCTGAACCGGCCACACTGAGGTTGCTGTATTCATGGATTACGAATCTAAGTAAGAGCAACCGGCGGGGAGTGATCTCCGCCAACTCTTTACGTTGTTGCAGCTGGCCTTAACGCACCCAATCCCTCTTCTCCGAATCGCTCTTTTTTGCTTCTCCTTTCCTCAGCTCTCAGGTAAAGGACCGCCTCCTGAATTTTTAATAAGGAGACACTATGAAAAGAAGCAAACGAGCATCTGCCTTCCCGGAAATCCCCGCAATGTTCATCAACACCTGGGAGAATCTCGACGAACCCTATGGTGTAAAAGATCTCCAGTCACAGTTTGTTTACGCTAATCAAGCCTACAGCAGACTTCTGGATTTACCGGTTGGATTCGATATCACTGGACGATATGACAGCGAGCTGCCAGCACCCACATCCGATTTTGCTGCAGAATTTCAGGCGCACGATCGACTGGTTGAGACGCTGCAAAAACGTAAATCGTCGCTGGAAATCCATGAGTTCGGCCATGAAAAAAGGCTAAGTGCCTATTTTTTCGATAAAATACCGTTTTATGATGATGACAATAATGTCATTGGTACAATATTTCACGGAAGATTGGCCGAGCATTTGTCTCTGCGATTTTATTCAACAGAGTGTAAACCAGAGTCAATCATACTGACCGCACCGGACGGAATCTTTACGGACAAAGAATGGAATTTAATATTTCTCCTGAGACAACGCCATTCATTGAGAGAGTGTTCAGCGATTCTGAGCATTAATTTGTCAGCGATAAGTGCCAGGCTTGGGAGGATTTATGACAAAATTGGAGTGAGAAATGTTAATGCCCTTGTTGAATATGTCAGGGTAAATAATTGGCATACATATGTTCCTCGAAGTTTTATAACTAAACGGCATATTATCCTGCTTAGATAAACGGAGAATTTTAGCTTAGAAGTTAATTACTGTGTAGTAGTCACAAAACTACTACACGGTCCAATTATGGCAGAGTAATCTCCCGTCTCATTGCTTTATAGCACCATCCATAGGTCTTAACTGAATTGAAGCGTGAGGAGTGTATGGCTGTAAATGGAAACAATGAAGAATATTTTGTAGTCCGGAGTTCAGATGAAAAAGTAATTTGCAGGATGCGACCATCGGAAGGTGAGCGGTATATTTTTTATACCGAGAGAGGATTGCTTGTTTGGGACAAATTTGGCAATGATGCGCTAATTCTCACGCCGGAGACCCTTGAGGCGATAATGGAAAACGCGGGCTACAAAGGCGTGTTGCCTTGAGATATAATCCATCCGTCGGCCTGAACACCCGGCAATCTGCTGCGCCAATGGAGAGAGTCCCATGGCGCTGTTACTGAAATTTGTAAAATCTGCATCAAACACTCTGACCCCGGCAACACTCGAGGCCAGCGAATTTCTGCGTCGTCTGAAACACGGAATCCTGTTCAACTGCGATGTCAGGCAGGCGCGAAATCACCGCTTCCATAAGCTCTTCTTTTCCCTGCTCAATCTTGGCTTTCAATACTGGACGCCTACGGCCGGCACCATAACCGAGCTGGAAAAGCAGCTGCTGCGCGGCTACGTTGATTACCTGATATCGATTGCCGGCCACCAGAATATTCTGGATGAAACGCTGGATGTCTGGCTGGAGAATCTCGGGCACCGTCGCGCTGATGGCGTAGTGCTGGTTAAGTCGTTCGAGGCCTACCTTAAATGGGTGGTCATAACGGCTGGATTCTGGGATGAGTTTATCCTCCCTGATGGCACCGTTCGCCGGGAGGCGCGTTCCATATCCTATGCCAGCATGTCAGAAGACGAATTCCGCGAAGTCTATAAAGCCGCTTTAAACGTCCTCTGGCTGCATATTCTCCACCGTCCATTTAGTTCGCTTCATGAAGCAGAAAACGCCGCTGCCCAGCTCCGGGAGTACGCCGCGTGAACCACAATCCATACTGCAAAGCACTTGAAGAACTTCGTAACCGCGATTCACACAGACTGAAAGAAGCCGGCGACCAGTGGTGTACACCGGAGGCTATCTGGTGGGAAATTAACGCGAGATTTAACCCGTTCACGCTTGACCTTTTCACTGAAGACCACAACTCAAAATGCGAGCATTACTACACCGCTGAAGATAACGCCCTAACTGAAAACTGGCGCGCCCGTCTCAGCACCATTGGTGGAGCAGCATACGCTAACCCACCTTACAGCCGCGCCCAGCAATTCGAGGGCGAATACATAAGCGGCACGGCACCGATCATGCAGCACGCCGCCAGAAGAGTATTAAGCTGTTCCTCGTCGATAACCTGGCGAAGTGTGGTTTTGAGAAGGAAGACTCATACGGGCAAAAATAGATTTATCGATGCTCTGTGTGACTTCAAAAATGAACACAATTGCCATGTCATTCTGGTCACGCATATCCGTAAAAAAGATGAGTTCGTGCCCACCGGCAAAATGGACATTAAAGGTCCTGGCGCACAGATCGACATGTCGGACAACATGGTGTTCATATGGCGCAATATTCCCCGCAAACTTGATAAACAGGGGCCGCAGGGACTGGACGAAAATGAGAAGCGAGCGCTCGATATACCGCTGTCAATTTTTCGGCTGCTGAAGCAGTGAGAAAGCGAGGGCTGGATCGGCGACATAGGCACCACATTTGAAACGCGCTTGCACCACTTTCCGGAAAACGGTATGCAGGCATTTAACTATCTGTTGGGTAAGCCGCAGAGCGAATTCGATTCTGACTGGGAAATTAACAACATGACGAGGATTGCATAATGGACAGGCTTATCCGTGAAATGTCTTACTTTTTTACCAAAGCGCGCTTTGAAGAGGTTAAGGATAATGCCTGTCAAATCGCCATAGGTAATTGCGATTATCATGAGTGCCTCTGCCTCATTGCCGATGAAATAGCGGAGTACGTTGAAAACACTCGAGAAGACGTTTGGCGAGAGCATGAGAAAATAATCATGCGCTACATATCGATGTGCGCTCTGGCTTTGTGGGGTAACGGTGAAAAAGTGACAGATGCTCAGTGGCAAATCCCGGCTGGTTCGTACTACAGAGCTGGGAGAGACATTTCAGTGAATACTCATAAACTCAAATTTAATCGAAAGGCGGTAGCGTAATGCGTGATATTCAGATGGTCTTATCTCGCTGGGGTGCGTGGGCAGCAAGTGGTGAAAGTAATATCGGCTATCCCAGAACGGCTGCCGGTTTGTCAAGACTGCTTCCTGCCAGTTTTCAGGGGCGCGTGTCATGCTGCGATGATGACGGAATGTTCATCAATGAGGCGATGGTTCGTCTGAGCAGGCACGATCAATATCTCTGTGCGCTACTGGAGAAATACTATATCGACGACATGACGCTTCGCTCGCTCGAAAAAGTATTGGGTATTTCATACAACACAATTTCAGTCCGTATTCAGCAGGGGGAGAGTTTTATTCAGGGTGTGCTTTGTGCTCTTGATATCAGGCTCGAAATGGACCGGGAATGCCTGAAAGAAAATAATTTTACGCTAAAGCAGAAATGAGTTGTGTCATGACAAAGTCGCTATTATTCTGCTATAAGTGGTCACAGCGTACCAGCACATAATCATCGAAACCCTGCCATCACGGCGGGGTTTTTGCTTTCTACCGTGTGACAGGGCGTTGTGGTTTTGTGTTGTTTAAATAATTCAATATATCTGTTTTTCAGTTTGGAATCAGGGTAAATAACAAGGGTAGCTATGTTTAAATCAGTGACTGTTTTTGTCTTATTGTTTCTGTTTTCTTTGTCATCATATGCAATCCCGCCAAGTTGGGTTTATCGATTAGATAGCAGACCACCGGAGTTAATATTTAATAATGGCTTCCTGAGCTGGGGGGGGAATAATGATTTTATTTCCCATTTGACAGGTTCTTCACTTGACGACCGCACAGATGCTTATATCTCAACAAGCAGCAGTCAAGAGTTTATTGATCAAATGGCCAGAGATTCTTTAGCTGATAGCCCAGTTGTATGGGAATACACTATAAGACCTTCTGATAACTTTTTTAGTGCGATGTCATCTCTGGATGAAGCTATTTCATATGCAGACCATAATCCCACAATGACCTATCTCCGTGGTCAATATAGACGACTAAGAGTTCAAGTTGAACTAGAGGCGGAGTACACTGCGCGGTGGGCGATTCAGGCAAATCAGATTTACCAAGTCCGAGAAATTACTGCTGACGCTGATAATAATATTCATTATGGGGATTACCAATTAAATCCTAATTACGATAATTCAATCGCGCCAGCTATAAATACCGGTACGCTACCTACTAATTATCCACAGGCGGATGGATTTCTTACGTCTAATTCCAGTTTGAGCTCGAGCTCTTCTTCAGAGAGTCTTTTCTCCCCCTCTGCATCGTTTCTTGCAGGATGTAGCAAACCATCACTGAGTGGTTTGAAAAAAACATCAAATAATACGTGTAACTATAAAAAAGTAGACCTGAATATTTCATTAAAAAAAGAAACAGCTAAATTATTAAGTGCATTGGGAGGATATTAATTCTCCTTTTTCTGTATTTTAATGATTGAATCTATGTTGTGGACTGGTTCCTGCGAGTAACAGCAATAGGCAGTATTTAGTTGGAGGTGGCTCAGATAACTTATTTCTCTCAGAATTGCAAGTGCAATTTTTTAGTTATAAAATTAATAAACGGAGTTCCGCTATGTTAAAAAATGTAATCAAAGTTTCCTGTGGTGTATTGTTTTTATTGTCAGCTTCATGTTTTGCAGGAGATTATTCACAGTCTGGCTATATAAAGTGGGTAAAATCTAATTATGCCGATGTATGCTGGGGAATGATGAGTGACTCCTATGGGGGTAGCGATGCTCAGGGATTCAGGATGGATAGCTGTAACGCTCAGGAGATGAGCTTACTGAAAATAGCACAGCTAACTGGTCAAAAGGTGACGCTTATTTTAACAGGTGATGGTTCTGAATATAAGCCTTTACGGGCTGTGACTCTTCAATGAACGCTATCATTTTAATTAGATTTCGGGTGTGAAAAAAGTAATTTTTATTCAGATCTGGTAAAATGATTAACTGAGCAGATTTTGAAGATTATTCTTCACGGGAGTTTTTTTAGTGGCTACAGTGTATTGCTTTTAATCAATGCGTTTAATCCCTCTGAGCGGTGGAGCCTAAGCCAGATACTCGTAGTCTAAGATGATAGCCTGTGTCGGGCAAGTCAGATTCTGGCTTTTCTGACTTACCGCGAAGTATCCGGCACCGCAGCAACTCCTTAAGTCACAATACTAAGCAGGCAAAGGCTCACCTCGCGGTGGGCCTTTTTTATATTCCAAAGCCAAGACCAGCACCCTGCGCACGGCTGGCCTGTGGCTTTTTCATTTCCGGAGTAATCAATGTGACCGAGCCTGTTACCGGCACCGGTGTTGCCACGGCAGCAGTAACCGGCATCACCCTCGTGAGTTTATTTGGCCCGCTGGACGGCCCGACCGTCATCGGCGCGTTTGCCGGTGCGGCAATTTTTGTGGCTTCGGCCAGTGATTTCCGCATCTGGTGGAGGCTGTTCCTCGGGGCACTGTCTTTTGCAGCAGGTCTGGTGGCCGCACCGTTTACCGCCAGCCTGATTGAGGCGGTGACGCCCCGTAACACCGCAGTTGATATGCCGATTGGTGCGCTGGTGGCATCTGCGGCAGTGGTCCGCATCCTGATGGCGCTCAGCAGCAAAGACGGTCCATCGCTGATGTCACGCTTTCGCGGAGGTGGCTAATGATAAATGGTTTCATGATTTTCATTAGCGATCCGATCGGATGGGCTGCGCAGCACTATGAATGGCTGATGCTGGAAGCAAACGCCATCATCTGCGCCATCACGGCCCTGCGGCTGCTGACGTTCCGGCGCGGCAAGTCACCGCATAACCGTCTGATGGGCTGGCTGGCCTGGCTGCTGACGGTCTCAGCCGCCTCGGTCACCATCCGCGTGCTTACTGGCGAATATTTCTATACCGACTGGACGGAGGTACTGATAAACCTCCTGCTGTGCGTGGCGGTCTGCCGCGCACGGGGCAATGTCGGCCATTTACTGAGAGGAAAGCATCATGCAGGGTAGTGATAAAACACGCGGGATCCGCAATAACAATCCTGGCAATATCCGCTGGGGTGACAACTGGCACGGATTGGTGCCGCAGGCGCTGCGCACGGATAAGTCGTTCTGTCAGTTCATTAGTCCGGAATTTGGCATCCGAGCGATGATCGTAAGTCTACACAACTACCAGCGCAAATATGGCCTAAAAACCATCACCGAAATTATCCAGCGCTGGGCGCCGCCGAACGAAAATGACACCCAGGCCTATATCACCAGCGTAGCGCAGGCGACGGGTACGGATGCTGATAAGCCAGTCGACCTGACCGACAGCCGCAAGCTGTTTCCTCTCCTCCAGGCCATCATCAGGCACGAGAACGGAAGTCAGCCCTACGGATATGACATATTCGTCCGTGCCCTTGCTCTGGCAGGTTCGTGACAGAGGCCGCGTGAATGAGCATTAAATATTGCATGGCGGGTGGCGCACTCACTGTCATGTTTCTTCTCGCCTGGGCGGCTGATCACTACCACGATAAAGCCATAGCCTGGCGTGATACGGCCCATCAATCCAGTCAGCTGGCCAGACAGCAGACCGCCACCATCATCGATATCAACCAGCGCCAGCAGTGTCTGGCCATACTCGACAAAACCCACTCGGAGGCGCTAGCCAGTGCGCAACACCAGATTAATGATTTGCAGCGCGACATTGATGATGGCCGTAAGCGGTTGCAGCTCCACGCAGACTGCCCAGCCTTGCCAGCGGGTCAATCCTCCCGCACCACCCGCGTGGATGATGCAGCCCGCGCCCGACTTACTGACGCCGCTCAGCGGGATTATTTCACCCTCAGGCAGCGAATCGAAACAGCCCGGCAGCAGATAGCTGGCCTGCAGGACTACATCAGGCAGGAATGCCTTAACTAAACCAGAATGAATAATGATCAAGACTAGTTAAACACTGGCGGATAAGTTTATTTGGCACATAAAGTACTATCCCACCTAAAAGTTCAACCGTGTCAGGCCTGAAGTCTGCGCCAGATGTGTGCCCATTTTTTATTGGTGACTCACCCTGCAAGCCCAAAGTAACCGGCTCTGATTAATTCCTACAGCTGTTCACAGCAGAAACCGGGGATGAAACTCGCCTTATTCGAATGGACCAAATCGCGTCGATCGAATGCACGCCGGTTTATGCCACGGAAGAAATAATGGACAGCTTCGCCGCCACGGGCTAAGTGGCTGCGTGAAAATGGCAATCCTCATTCAACCGCAATGGTAACGCAGGTCCGGACAGATTTGCTGTTTGACGAAATTGGTGTGCCGATGGTGGATATTCTGGGTTCTGATTCAAAAGCTGAGTAATCAGTCCTGGGCCGCTCTACAGGGCGTTCCGATGAAGATTGCTGTAACCCCGGCGAGCGGTGGGGCAAATAACACCCGCAGTCTGTGGCGGCAACCGCCTTCGCTCCGCGAGCAGAAAGGGTGCCGGGTACAGGCGGACGGCCGGGAAAGACCGGTATTTTATAAAATTCTGTAATTCACCGCTGGCCAGCGGCTGGGACAGATCAGATATTTTGTCCCGGCTAGTCTGGGTATCCGGATTTTCCAGAAGCGTTGTTTACGAATCAGAGGATTGTTCTGTATGGCAAAGCTGGACTGGGGCGAACTTCAGCAACGGTTCCTGTCCGCACATGCAAAAACCGGTATCTCCCCGAAAGACTGGTGTGAGGCGCAGGGGCTGAAATACTCGACCGCCAAGCGCTACATAAAAATTGCGAACAGCGGTGCGAATTCGCAAAAAAAAACTGCGAGCAAAACTGCGAATTCGCCGAAGCCAAAGCAGGGCAAAAGCCGCCCCGAAGCGCCTTCGCGGGAAAACTGCGAATCAGCAGCGTTCGTAGATCCTCCAGGTGCGAAACGCGCCCCCTATAACGCCCGACCGGGAAATCAGAATGCACTAAAGCATGGTGGGTACGGTCGCCGGCTGTTGCTGTCGGATGCCATCGTCGAAGACGTCCCGGCTTTGACGCTCGACGACGAGCTGTTCTGGCTGCGTGCTGCGAACCTGACCGCTGCTGAAAACATAGGCCGCTGGCGCGTGCAGCAGGAAGACGCGGAAACGCCGGAAGCAAAAAAGGCGCTCCTGGATAACATCAGCGCGGCTGAAAAGGCGATGCACCGTAATACAGCCCGCATTGAGTCGCTGGAATACACCAAAGCAGCGATTGCTAAAGCCAATGCCGATGAAAGGCTGAAGAACATGGCAGAGGCGCGGGGCCAGTTTGACATGGTGCGGGAACAAAAACTGGCTCCGCTCGAGGCGCGACACCGACAGCTAGTAAATGAAAAAGCTGAAGCTGAAATCGAAAACCTCCGTAATGGGGCGAACGGTAACGAGCAGATAATTATTCACAATTCGCTGAAGCCACCAGGCGCTGAATAATCAGGGTGTACCGTGGCAGAAATATTCTTACCGGAATTACATTCCGAACAACTGCGCGTCTGGACGGGAGGGTCAGAATACCGATATAACGCCATTCGCTGTGGTCGTCGCTGGGGTAAAACCGTGATGCTGGTTGATATAGCGATAAGCTATGTCACCAATAAATTCGTCATACCGGGAACAAAGAGATCAATAGCCGGGCGCGTAGGGATCTTTACCGCGCAATATCGTCAATATCAGGAAATCTTTGACGAACTGGTTGAGTATCTTAAGCCGCTGATTAAAACGCAGTCGCGCAGTGAGAAGAGAATCCTGCTGAAGAATGGCGGCAAGATAGACTTCTGGGTAACTGACGATAACAAACTGGCAGGGCGTGGCCGTAAATACCATTGCGTCCTGATTGATGAAGCGGCATTTACCAAATCACCGGAAATGCTGGAAGAAATCTGGCCCCGCGCTATTAAACCGACGCTGGTGGATTATCGCGGTCGCGCCTGGGTTTTTTCCACCCCTGACGGCATAAACGATCAGAACTTTTTCTACGCCATATGTAATGACCCGGCTCATGGTTTTCATGAGCATCACGCACCGTCCTCATCAAACCCACATCTTCCTGCAGATGAACTTGCGGAGATAGAGAGGACAACTGACCCCCGCGTATGGCAGCAGGAGTTTTTAGCTAAGTTTATCGATTGGTCGAAAGAAGCGTTGCTGGACGTGAACAAGCTGCTGGTGGATGGCCTTCCCGTCGATATGCCAAACACCTGTGACATGATCTTCGCTGTGGCAGATACCGCGCTGAAAGGTGGTAGCGAAAACGACGGTACCGGGTTCGTTTACTTCGCTTATGAAGAAACCTATTCCGAGCCGCGGCTGACCATCATTGACTGGGACGTGACGCAAATTAAAGCGTCGTTGCTTCCGGAATATATGCCGGGCGTCTATGCCAACCTTGAGCGGCTGGCGAAGATTTGCCGCCCCCGTCATGGAAGCCAGGGCGTTTTCATGGAAGACGCTGCAATGGGCGCCATCCTCAACCAGAAAGCCGAAACCGAGGAATGGGATATGAAGCCCATCAAATCGGTATTGACGTCTAAGGGGAAAGACGAAAGGGCAGTTCTGGCATCCGGTCATCACTGGCAGGAAAAAGCAAAAATCGCCAGACCCGCGTTCGATAAAACGGTCGAGTTCAAGAAAAAGACCGCTAACCACCTCTGGCGACAGATTGCCGGTTTCCACCTGGCCGACCCGAAAGCGCATAAACGCGCTGATGACCTTTTCGACTGCTACACGTATGGCCTGATCATCGCGTTCGGCAATTACGATGCACTGTAAACAGGGTTTCAAATGGCAGAAATTCAGCTCAACAGCAATATGGGGGCCGGGCTGGCCGAAATTCTCCAGGGTGATGAAATTAAGCCCGGAGACGACGCTGGTTACGACCTGTGCAAATTACTCTGGCAGTTTCACCCGCTCGGCGGGAAGCTGGTGGAGAAACCTATCAACATGGCGATGTGCAAGCCCCGGCAGTATAACGTTGAAACCGATCCCGATGAGCGTGTCGTCAGGCAGTTCAGCGACACATGGGAACGTATGAACATCAACGAGCACATTAAAAACTTCTTCTTTATCTCGCGCTGTTACGGTGCCGCCGCGATTGGCGTGGGGATCGTAAATCACCCCTGCAGCCAGCCGCTGACGCAGTTCGGTCTGCAGGAAGAGGACGTTTACATTAACGTCTGGGATCCGCTTAACACAGCGGGCTCAATGGTAACCGACCAGAATCCTAACAGCCGGTATTTTCAGAAACCTAATAACACGCTGAAGATTTCAGGTAAAAGCTGGCATCCGTCCCGGACGTTAAAAATCTTCCACGGCACGCCTATTTATCTGAAGTTTCAGAACTCCACGTTTGGTTTCACCGGTCGCAGCGTCTTTCAGCGCGTGCTGTACCCGATGAAGTCTTACATCGGGACGATGGAGGCCAACGACCTGGTCAGCCAGAAAGCGGGCGTGCTGGTGGCTAAGACGGTTCAGAACGGCTCGATCATGAACGGCATCAAACAAATGGCGTCGTCCGCTAAGCGGGCGATGGTCAAATTAGCCCGTACCGGCGGGGTGATCAGCATTGGCGATAAGGACAGCATCGAGTCGCTGAACCTGCAGAACATCGATGGGGCGCTAAATGCGGCGCGCGACAACATCATCTCCGATATTGCGTCCGGCAGCGACGTTCCGGCCATACTGATTAAAGAAGAGGCCTTTTCTAAGGGATGGAGCGATGGTTCAGAGGATTCAAAAGCCATCAGCCAGTACATCGATGGCGTGCGCCAGCAGATTGAACCGGTGATGGACTATTTCGAAAAGCTGGTTCAGTACATTGCCTGGAACGAGGATTTTTTTACCGCCCTGAAGGGGGACTATCCCGACATTATCACCGAGGACTATAAAACCACCTTTTACCAGTGGCGACGCGAATTTACCGCATCGTGGCAGGAACTTGTGGAGGAGTCACCGGATAAACGGCGCGAGTCCGACAGCAAGGTGATTCAGCAGGCCACAGCGCTCTATACGGGCATGTCTCCGACGCTGGATCCGGAAAACAGAGCGGTGCTGGCCGAATGGCTGGCCGCCATCGTCAGCGGCACGCAGACCTACGGTGATATGCCGCTCATCATCAACGTCGATTCTCTCGCAAATTACACGCCACCACCACCGGAGCGACAGGATGAAGTCAGCCAGCCGGGCGGGGAAAAAGAGGAAGCCGCAGAGCCTGTTTGAGGTTCTGACTGCTGCGATCAACCACTACGTCGAATCAGGCTGGGACAGCCAGAAATCTCTTCTGGGCTGGAGCCAGCGTCTGCGCGTGGCCGCACAGCGTGAAGCACCCAGTGACGAAGTGGCACGTAAACACCTCACCGCCATCTATCGCCGCCTCGTTATTGATGGCGGTGCCCTGAGAGACCAGCCACCCGGCGGACCCTCAAAAATCACCCTGGACAAAATCAGGCCGGATCTGCGTAAAGAGCTGGACCGGCGCATTTTCGCCAGTGCGAACCTGATAAAGCTGAATCGTGAACAGGCCATTGAGCGGACTGTTCAGCGTTTTCAGGGCTGGGTTTCATCCATCCCGCCAGACGGAGTGAGCGAGACAGACAAACGCGCCCGGAAAGCCGAGATTCAGAAGTCAGTCAGCGATCTCGATTTCATCAGCCGCCGCGTGGCGATCGACCAGGGCCACAAGCTGGCCAGTAACGTGAAATACGTTGTTGCCATCCAGGGCGGTGCTATCGCTTTTCGCTGGCACTCGAACTGGCGTCGTCCTGGGTATCAGTATCGTAAGGATCACAAAGAGCGCGATGAGCTTACTTATCTGGTCCGCGATTCCTGGGCAATAGAGCAGGGGCTGATAAAGCCCGTCAACGGCTTTTATGACGAGATTACCGCCGCCGGCGAGGAGGTTTTTTGCAGCTGCCAGGCGATACCGGTTTACGCGCCACAGCAGCTGCCGGATGAGTTTTTAACGGAGAAGGGCAAACGTGAATTTAACAGAGCTTGAGCTGGCGCAGCGAATACGGGATGGCACCACGCCATCACCGGTAAAATTTTCCAATATGTGGCTGGTGAATCTGCGCATTACCGGCACAGGTCTGGCCTACCGGACGGGGATAAAAGAGCACGTCTGGCGGGATCCGAAAATTTATCTCAATGATGAATTCCTGCAGCGATGTAACGGCCTGCCGGTTATCGCCAATCACCCTGATAGAGCAACACTGACCGAAGATGACTTTATTGAGCGCATCGTCGGTTCAGTGATGCTGCCTTATATCCGGGGCGATGAGATCTGGGCGGTGTGCCGGGTCTATATCCGGGACATTGTTGATCAGATTGTCACGGAGAAGGTTTCCACAAGCCCGTCAGTCGTGTTCAACAACGCATCCGGCAGTGTAGAGGTACAGGAGGGCGACACCAATTTTCTGATAGAAGGCGTGCCGTTCCTGATTGATCACATCGCACTGGTGACAGAAGACCGCGGCTCGCTGGGTGTGTGGGACAAAGACAAAATCCCCGCAGGGATAGAAGTTTCAAATAAAACAGGTGACTTAGATATGGATGAGAAACAGCTCGAAAGCCTCCTCGCTAAAGCCATTGGCGATGCGCTGGGCGGCATTAATCATGGGGTTCAGACTCTGACGGCACGCATGGATTCGCTGGAGAACGGGATTAAGGCCCGTGCAGATAGTGAAGAGGCAGAGAAAAAAGAGGCTAAAGAAAAGGCTGAAAAGGAGGAAAAAGCTAAAGCAGATGCTGCCGAAGAAGAGCAGCGCAAAGCGGATGAGGCAGAGGCGCAAAAAAAGGCCGAAGAGAAAGCCAGGGCTGATGCTGAAGCCGAAGAGAAGCGTAAAGCTGACGAAGCGGCGGCTGCAGAAGAGAAAGAGCGCAATGATCAGGATATGGGCGAGGCGCAGTCCCGCGCAGATGCCGCATATACCGCTGTGGGAAAACGGGCGCCAGAGCCGTTCTCCGGCGAAAAGGCGCTGGATTTCCGCAAACGTGCGCTGGTGTCTATGCAGAAACACTCGCCTAAACATGCTGACGTCAATATTCGTGCGATCGCTGACTCTGCAACGCTATCAGTGCTGGAAGAGGCGATCTACAGCGAAGCGCGTAAGGCTATTGAGAATGAGGTGAACAACACGCAGGGCCAGATGCACACGCGCGTGCGCAGCGACGAAGCCGGTCGCCGTATTACTGAATACTACGGCGATCCAAACGTCTGGCTGAGCACCTTCAAAACACCCGGCCGCGTGCTGGAAAAAATCAACACGCAGGGGAGCATGAACAATGTCCGTTAATTCTGTCAATTTCGATCCGTTCAAAACGCAGGGCACCACCTCAGGTCTGTTTAACGTTGAATCACGCGGCATGACGCAGGGCGACGCCTGGGATGATCCGGCGGTTCGCCTGCAATTGTGTTCCGGCGTGCTGGACGAAAAACTGGATGCGCCCGTGTGGGGCGGTGTCGGCCTGATTGAGTGCATCTCAAACCCCGCCGTCAATGTTGCCGGGTCCACGCTCAAAAAGGCAACAGCCAAATTATGTAACGCTTTTTCCGTGGTGAATCAGGCCTATCACGGCATTACGACCGCCGGGAATCCGGTACCGCTTTATCTGGCGGGGGGATCGGTGCATTACTTCCGCATTGGTTCACAGGCGCGTATTCCGCTGCCAGTCAGCGCCGAAGTCGCTGCGCTGGCTGACGGCAGCACCGCTGTTGACGGTGAGGGGGAGTTTGTGTGGGACATCAAAAACAACATGGTCGATGTGCTGTCCAGCGCCTCCTCAGGCAACCCCAAAGTCAGCATTAAGCTGCTGATGGTGTCCAATACCGGCAACCTGACAGTGAAAAAAGAGGACAGCGGCAGCGTTGTCTGGGAATTCGACAAGCCATGCGGCCTGTTTTTAATCTGAGGAGCCAGCGATGAGCGCTTTTGCACCCGCTATTACTACCGTTTCACCTTCCATGGTGCTGCCCGAAATTGCCATGCAGTACAGCATGGCGTCAGGCGCGTTTGAAATTCTCGCCGGCGGCGCACCAACCGTAAAAATCAGCTCGGGCGATCTGGTGGTCTACCAGAAATACCTGCGTGCGACCACACAGGCTCACGTAAGTCAGTCGCTGCCTGCGCAGCTGCCGTCTGCCAGCATCACCGGCGGTTTCGACCAGATGCGAACCTGGCGTATCTCGACCCGCTCCCAGTACAGCTATCTCGATACGGATGCGGCAAGCCGCTGGGGCTATTCGCTGGTGGAAGGCCTGCGTCTGGCCAACCGACAGGGGCACGCGCAGATGATGCGTACTATGCTGCTGTACGGGGTTGAGGCTTCCAACAACGAGGGCATTACCAACTCGCCAAATGCCACCACCCTGAATCTGGGTAGTGACAGTCAGGGGAATGATTCGTATACGACCTGGGATTCCGGGGAAATGGCGAAGTTCGTTCTGGGCCTTATTGCCGATCAGAAAACGCGAATGCTGCTGCTTGGCCAGCCGCTGACTACCGTCATTCTGTGTCCGCAGCGGTTCATGAAGGCCCTGGAGTGGACGGGTGTGGTTCAGCTGACCAGCTATCAGCGTGCGGGTGGCGGTACCGCTACCGTGGGCACCATGGTGAAAGACATTGCCAAAGGTGCATCAGGCGACGATGTGATTTTCTGCCAGGACGATACCCTTATCGGTAAGGGGGCTGGTGGAACTGACCTCATCATTATCACTAACCCGGAGATTGTGGTGCCGGAAGCCCGTCAGGACATCAATACCAATATTTTTGCCACGCTGACCCCGAATCAGCAGGCGGTAAACGTGATGTTCTGCGACGTTGCCGCGCCGACCGAAATTCCGTCCCCGATGCCGGACGGCGGCCTGACCACCCTCTACACGATGCGCTCCACGCCCGGCTGGAACTTCCGTTCTGAGGGTGTAACCCTGCTTTCCGCAAAATATGCCTGATCCGGGCCTGTACCTGTAACAGCAATGAGGGAGCGCAGGCTCCCTTTTTTAATGAGGTGTTTTCATGAAACTGTTTATTGCCAACTGCTCCCGCCAGGCTCACATGTTCAACTATAAGCTGCCGGAAAAGTCGCAGTCGTTCGGTGTGGCGATCCCGGCGGGCCGTCAGCACATGATTGATCAGTCTGAAGATGTGATTCGCCACATCATCAGCCAGCACGAGCCCTATGGTTTTCAGCACCGCAACAAGGTGGATAAAAATTTCTCGGGCATCTGCTACGAGCTTGATAAGCCGCTCAGCAGCAGCCAGATTATTGACAACGCTGATCAGAAGAAGGAAAACCTCGACGAAATGTCGCAGAAAATCCTGGAGGTCAGCGCGGTCGCCCTGAATAACGCGGTGGAGACAGCCGTGATCCAGAGCGGTGAAAAGCCGCTGGGAGACGGCATCCAGATGGAAATCAAAGGTGAGGCTATCGATCAGGATCAGCTGAATCCGACCAAAATCGATAAAAAAATTCAGGTGAAAAAATAATGACGCCGCGCCCGATACTCGCCGGATTTATCCGCTTCATCCGGGCGGGCATGGGTGTTCCTGAGTCAGCGATTGCTGACGACGATCCGGCGATCGGGTGCTGCTTCGATTCGGCGCTGGAGCTTATGCCCCGGCATATCGGGATGGAGCGGCTTCCCGTCGTGTGGGCGAATACGGTTTATAACCTCGCTGCATCACTGCTGCTCAATTATGCCAACGATACGCCGCCCTCCACTTACTTTGCCGATCAGCGAAAAAAATTCGGGATCGGTAATTACATCGCCGGGATCACCTCATCAGCTTCCGACCAAGGCACATCCGGTTCGGTCACCATCAGCAATGCGCTGAATAACCTGACGCTGGCTGACCTGATGATGATGCAGGATCCGTTTGGCCGGGCCGCGCTGGCGGTACTGATGGAGCTGGGGCCACTCTGGGGGTACACACCATGAAAATCTGTATCGGCGTGGTTGATATGCAGTATGACTACGGTAATACCTCCGCCACCACCTTTGAGGTGGCGAATATTCTGGAGGAGGAGTACGGGCTGTTCACCCATTTCTGGGAGCAGCATCAGGACGCCATCATCCAGGAAGCAGGCACGGCAGTCGCATACGAAATCATCAATCATCTGCGTTATGGCGCACCGGCAGGCGAAACCGTCCTGCTGGGCAACAGCATTCGTCAGTTCAACATTTTTCTTGAGCAGGAGGAAATGGCGGGGTTGAGCGTTGATGGCGTGCCTACACTGGCGGCCGAGCTGGGTATCAATACCCGCCTGAAACAGCAACAGGGGCCGCGCCGGCCATCATTTATCGACGGAGGTCTGTTCAAATCATCATTCACTGCGTGGATAGAGGACAATGCCCAGACTTGATGAAATCGCCGAAAACACCGGCTCTCAGCTCTCCTCCGTTCTCCAGTCCGCCGTCGAAACCATTTCATCCAGCCAGCAAATCACCTTTCGCCTCTATGTGCGAAAAGTGCTGCCGCTGGACGGCTTCGTGTACTGGGTTAACGCGGCGATTCTGACGGAACCAGAGCAGGCGAAGATGGGCCTGCCACTGACGCGGGTTATCTCAGGCAGCCTGCACCGGCAGGTGGTCTCTGAACAGTCAGAATCCGCAACGGGTGCCATCAACAATATTATTTTTACCCCGCTGGAGCAGGCGGACAACCTGAATACAGTGGATCCCGATGCAGTCTATTTCGGTGAATACGACGGCACGCAGTTTGCTTTTTCCCGCATGGAGAGCCGGTATACCCAGGCGGGAATTTATCACTATCGCGGTACCGCCATCCTGCCCACGATGCGCACGCAGATTATTGAAAAAGCGGAAGACATATCAGACGAACAGATCCTGTCTAACAGCATCCCTATCTGGCTGTCGCTTAACCAGTTCGCCACGGTCTATCCGTCGTTTCTTTCGCCCTCCAACCTTCGGCCGCCGTATATCGTCGCCGACGTGCGCGCAACGTCGCCGCTGCAGAGTGCGCCGCATTACGACGTTCGCTGCCAGCACGTTGCCGATCAGGTCCGGCTCACGCTTTACGGGCTGACCAATGCGCAGGCGCTTCAGTTCGTGGATTACGTGATCAGCACTGCGCTGGAGGATGAGGAATTCGGCATCACCAACATGCCGGTGGTGATCGACGGCAAGCGCAGCCAGGTTGAAATGGGCGTGCTGGCCAGACAGAAGTTTGTTGATTTCGACATTAACTATTACCAGGCAACAGCGCTCGACGTTGCTCATCAGCTGATCAAAAAAGCCATCATTAATTACGAGGTAAAATAATGGGTACCCGAATTGTAACGGTAAACGTCTCCCAGACAATCAGCGCCAAGCCGAACGGGCTGCAGCAGATGGCGGCCGTGCTGTCGTTTGGTGCGACCACGCTTGAAAAGGATAAGCCCGTACTGCTGACACAGGCGTCGGACATGACAGATGCGCTGTCTGTGGCTATCGATGCGCTGGATTATGAGGTCGCAAGCTACGGTGCCGATATCATTCTTACCCTGCCGGCAGGTATTGAGATTGACCGGGATATCGGCAGTGTTATCAGCATCAACCTTACGGGCTGTTCGCCCTCATCGTGGAACGGAACGTTTGACGCAACCATTGAAGACCGGCGCACGCTTACATGGTCCGTTGAGTCTGCACCTGAGGCAAAACCCACCGAAACCGGCACATTCACTATAGGCAGCAGCGGTGAGCTGGTTACGGCAGCTGATGACTATTTTGCGCAGGGCAGCACTAACGGTCTTTACCTCATCGAGCTGGGTTATTGCGATGATCAGCCGGAAGATGAAATTGCCGCGCTGAAAGCCTGGATTGACGATCCGGCGCAGCGGATGTATGCCTACCTGGTGCCGCAGGACTGGGATGATAAAAAAGAGTTTATCGCGCTGGCTAAGCTGCAAACGTCGAACGAGTCGATGCTGTATTTCTTCGTCACCACATCAGGCCCGGACAACCCCTACAGCGGTGTTAAGTCCGTTATAGCCTGTTCGGGTGAGAATTATCCGGACGAACTGACCGCAGCGGCGGTGATGTGGAATTTTGTGTCGCCCAGCCCGTCCGAGATCAACAAGGTGCCGCCGATGGCCTTCCGTTTCCTGCAGGGCATGACGGCCACTACGGCGAAATCCTCGGTCACCAAAACGCTTGAAAAGAACAACATTAACTATGTCGATACCGGCGCCGAGGGCGGGATTTCAAACGCGATCCTGAAAAAAGGCGTGACCTGCGACGGCAACGACATTACCTACTGGTATTCCGTGGACTGGGTGCAGATCAACGCCGATCTGATGCTGGCGAACGCCATCATTAACGGCAGCAATAACCCGATAAACCCGCTTTATTACAGCCAGGACGGCATCGACCGCCTGCAGCAGGTCGCTCAGGGCGTGTTCAATACCGGCGTCAGTTACGGCCTGGTCAATGGCGCACCTGTGGTTAACGCTATCCGGTTCAAAACCTACACGACGGATAATCCTACAGATTACAAAGAAGGCCGCTATGCGGGCTTTTCTGCCACCTACACGCCGATGCGCGGGTTTACCGAAATCGTCTTTAACATCAACGTCACCCTGCAGCTGTCATGAGGAAATAATCCGTGGCCACCAATCCAAAAATCAAACAGGGCGTGCTCAACCGTGTGCGCGCCAGCATCAAATTCAGCGACGTGCCGGAGCTGAATGTTTCAGCCTCATATCTTGCCAAAGAAGGCATAGAGATTTCTTTCCAGGGCAACATCGTTGAACCCCTGCCGACCATGACCGGCGTTGTTCAGTCGCCGCAGCCGTACATGATGGCGCAGGCAAAAATTCACCTGGTGCGCAGTCAGGCACTCGCCGCGCAGTTCAAGGCGCGTTATGAAAAAGACGGCGTGCTGGGCGACTGCCGGCTGTATACCGACAGCAGCACGTTCGGGGATTTTGATCTCTTCAATACGTCGATTTCTAACTGTGGCGATATGACGTTTGCGGGTGGCGATCCGGGGCTGTTGATCACTCTCACCGGCATTTATTACACCAACTCTGATATTTGGGATCTGTGATGAAAATAGCGCGCAATATGAATCTGATTGCCGAAGTGGAAACGGAAAACGGCCAGTGCTGGGTCCACAGCACGCCGATCTCTAAAGAAGTCTACCGTCAGCATTTCTTTATCCTCAGCAAGGTTTTTGCCTCCATTTTCAGCGAGGGGCTGGGGGTGGTCGCCGGGCCGCGGGTTGCTTATCTGCTGCTGGAGAAAATCGCCGGCGACATGAACATCTGGGAAGGTGAAAGCGGCGTGCGTAACACCCTGGTAAACGAGATTATCCGCCTGTCTAACTTCGTTTACCCGGTTAAAGGTAAGGGCTGGGATAATCAGCCGCTGGAAGTCGCAATCGACAAAGGCATTGTCGATCTGGACGACGTTATCGGTGAGCTGGTTTTTTTTACATGCGTCTCAGCGATAAACAAACCGGATCAGGCGAAAACCCTGATGGTGAGCGTGGCTGGACTGTGGAACAGTCAGATTACATCGCTGAATGTTACGGACTGGATAGCATCATTGCCGACATTGAAGCCAGGCGGGAATACTGGCGGGACGGAGACCACGTTATCAGCGACCTCCTTGGATACGCTACCGGCATAGGGTTCAGTGAATTATTCAGGCAGAGCGGTCTGGAGCTGCGCACGGCCGCGCAGCTTCGTGAGCTGATGAAGTGTAAGCCGCGGGGGATTTTCAGTGAGTGATAATACACGTCCGGTTCTGGACATTAATATCGATGAATCCCGCCTGAAGCGGATGGAAGAGGTTGTTCAGAAATTCCAGGCGGCTCTGCAGATCGGGCCGGGCGGCAAACCTGTTGTCTCGCCGGGCGGCATGCCATCCGTTCCGGACAAAAAACCGGTGTCTCCGGGTGGCACCACCACGCCGTGGGGCCGTGAAATAGGTAAACTTCTCGGTGGCCTGGACAAGTCCGCACAGGGCACGCTGAAAACGTTCGGGTTAGTCAATAAAACCCTCGATACAACCCAGAAGCTGCTGAAGGGGTTGTTCTCTTCGACTATCCGCTGGTCTGCCCGCCTGGGATTACTCAGCACCGGCGGGTTGTTTGGTTACGACGTGATGGCCCGACATGTTGCCGCGCAGTACCGCACCGCGCAGGGTAATAACATGACCACCGGGCAGATGCAGGCGGCGCAGAACGTCTACGGCACACGCTTTTCCGGCACCGGCAGCATCATACAGGGACTGACAAATGCGCAGAATAACCCGTCCGATCCGGCGTATGCAGCCTTACTCTCACTCGGCATCAACCCTGCGGACGGCGCAGGTGCCAATCTGCCGGCGCTGCTGTCGCGGGCTGCGTCATTACTGAAGGGGTATAAAAACACCGGCGTTTCGCAGGCCGTGCTGCAGAGTATGGGCCTGGGCGGCATGTTTGACGTGAATACGGCCAATCAGATTGCGGCAAATGCGGGCGACATCCCGCGCCTTAATGCGATGTTTGGTGTGCAGTCTAAGCAGCTCGATAAGGATATGGGCGCGGGCACACAGAAGAGTTTTCAGGATCTGAGCGGCAACCTGTCAAACGATGCCGATCGTATCCTGAATTCTTTCCTCAGTGCCGTGGCTAAGCTGAATAAACCGATTGGCGATCTGACGGACGAACTGACTGCTGATATCGAGACGTTTCTGAAGGGCGGCAACGGGAAGGCCGTTTTTGATACGGTGGCGGACGGTCTGGAAAGGCTGGGTGCCTGGCTCTCAGGTCCGGAATTTCAGAAAGACCTGTCTGATTTTGAGAAGGATATCAGGGATATCGCCAGCGCCGTCAGGGATGCCATCCACTGGTTTGACAGGCTGACGGGCAAGGATGACGAGTCGAAAAAGGCGGATCAGCCGGCGGGACCTGAAACAAACAGTCAGGCGATTGCAGGTCTCATGATGGGCACCTATGCAACGCCATGGGACATGGCAAAAGCTGCAGGACAAACTGCCGGGGTAATTTTTGATAATTCCGCGCTGACACCGATGCGCAATCGTGCGGTAGCGAACGCCCGGAAAAATAAAGCCGATGCTGAGCGTGCCGTTGCGAACACCCCCCGTATGGTCAACCCCAACGATCGTCATGCGCTGAACGTCCTTAAAAGCCATGTTGCTGATGCCAACTATAAAAGCGGGTTACCCGCTGGCATGCTGCCGGCGGTCGCAGGGGCGGAATCTGGCTGGGATTTCCGGGCAATCAGTGCCGCCGGCGCGGGTGGCCTGTTCCAGTTCACGAAAGATACCGCCTCCCGCTATGGATTATCGGATACAGATCGTTTTAATCCTGATAAGTCTACCCAGGCGGCATCACGCTACTTTCAGGACAACCTGCGGCGCTACCATGGTGACATCGCAGAGACGCTGGCGCAGTACAACGGCGGTAACGTTGCCGTAAACAAAGACGGCAACCTGAACGTGAAGCTTGAAACGATACGCTACCTGGAAAAACTGCTGCCGCAGATCCGAGGCGGCGAAGAGCAACATACCGGTCTGATGGGGCGACTGAGAGCTGCAGAGCAGCAGCTTAATGGTAATCGCGATCAGCGCGTCACAGTTCAGCTCGATATCAATCATAACCCCGGCGCAGACATCAACGCATCCGTACAGTCACAGTACATTCCGCATTAAAACGGAGGGAGCATGTCTCTCAACTTCTTCGGGCAGGCCTGGCGGCTGGCTTTTGAGGTGTCCCCGATCCTGCTCGTCAACGGTATCGCCGCAGACATTCCCGGCGGCACGCTGCCGATCGCCGTTTTCACCGAGGGGCTGAGCATCCTTGACGGGGCGCTGCATGGCGAGCTGTCTGACAATTCAACGCGGTTCATGCCCATGCCAGGCACCACGCTGATCCAGCAGGATATCGGACAGTACCCTTTTTACAATCAGGCGACGGCGGCTAATGCGGTGGTTCAGAAGCCCAACAAAATCATTATGCAGATGATCCGGCCTGCATCCACCACATCCGGCTACGCGAATAAAACCATGACGTTTATGGCGCTGAAGCTGGCGCTGGATAAGCATAATCAGAGCGGTGGCAGCTATACCGTCCTCACACCATCGTTCATCTATACCGGCTGCCTGCTCAGAGCCATGGTCGATAACGCCGGCTTTTCCGCGCAGAATAAACAGGCGCAGTATTCCTGGTCCTTTGAGTTTGAGCAGCCACTTCTGACAGTTTCCCAGCTGGACGCCACCCTGGGTAACCTGATGAGCAAATTCAGCAGCGGGGTGAAAACGGACGGGCTTTCCTGGTCCGGCGTCATGCAGCAGCTGCAGCAGGAGTTCGGATTTTGACAACCCATATAGCCTTTAAACCGGTTTCAGATCAGCCGTTCACGTTCCGGGTCAGCGTGGGCGGGAGTCAGGTTTTCGGATCGGTGCCGTGGAACCACTACGCCCGCCGGTATTACCTGCAGCTGAAAGACAGCCAGAATACTGTGGTTGCCTGCGTGCCGCTGGTGGCCTCTCCGGACAACTACGACATTAATCTGGCGCTGTCGCTTGCGCCCGGAAAACTGGTCTTCCGGGACAGCACACAGCAGTTTGAGGCAACCTGAATGCGCTACTACGAGCTGGACATAACAGACAGCCATGGAAAGCCAATCGCAGACGCATCCGGTAACGCTCTCGGGCCGCTGGTGAGTACGGACAGCCCGGCGGGTGCCCTGAATATAATTTTCGACATTTATATCACCTCTCCGGACGTGGTCACCGGCGGCACGATGCTGGCCATCTATGGGCTGCCCATGGCGGCACTATCTCAGAGCGTCAATCTATTCGGGGCGAACGTCACGCTCTACGGCGGCTTCTCTGGCGGTCTGCCTCTGGAACGACCGGAACAGCAGGGGATCCTGCTGCAGGGCAACGTCTTTAACCCGTATGCAAACTGGCAGGGCGTTAACCAATCGCTGAATCTTATTGTCAATCCGGGTCTGCTGACCGACAAAAACGGCAAAACGCTTAACATCCTGATTGATGGCAGAAAGGGTGAAAAGCTGGGCGACGTGGTCAGGCGGGCGCTGAATGGGGCTTATCCGGACACGCAGCTGGACATCCGGATCAGCAACAAGCTGGTACTGCCTGAAGACTGGAAAGGTGTTTATAACCGTCCGTCACAGCTGGCTACCGCCGTTAAAAGCGCGTCACTGGGACTGATGAATGAGGCCAGCTATACCGGCGTCAGCCTCATCATGCAAAAAGGGGTGATCAGACTCTTCGATAACCTGACCGCCTCAGGTGCTAGGGTGATTGAAGCAGATGAGCTTATCGGCCAGCCGACCTGGATCGGCATCAACCGCGTGTCGTTCAAGACGCCGCTGCGCGGGGATCTGATGGTCGGGGATGAAATCTCGCTGCCTGACAGTCTGGTAAACGGCACATCCTCATTACTGTCGGTTAATGCGCCTGAAGCCTACGGGGTCCAGCGCGGGAAACTGAATTTCTCAGGCAACTTTTTTATCACCTCGATGCGCCATGTGGGCGAGTTTCGTAACGCGTCGGGGGAGGCGTGGGTAACGATCTTTGAAGCCGTTGAGACACTCGCCACATCCGGGGGTAATGCATCGTGAGCAACGCACAAAAATTTCCTTTTCTGGCGTCACTGTCGAATATGGCCGCCAACCGACTTGAGGACCACAAGGCGCTGCAGGGGCGCGCGCTGCCGTGCCATGTCGTGAAGGTGGAGGGCGCTGTCGTGACGGTGCAGTTTGACGTGCTGCCCGGCACCATTCAGCTTCAGGAAATCACGGTGCCGGTGGCAGGGTTTGAATACATTCGCTTCCCCATCAGCGTGGGCGATAAGGGCGTGACCGTACCTGCCGACGTCTCGCTGCGCGGCGTGTCGGGACTCGGTA